>ULQP01062669.1_pt1 | contig 25479 bp, 19 predicted proteins | sample 1954571 | NCBI WGS metagenome assembly ULQP01 (sample SAMEA4835657, study PRJEB28245) | human gut metagenome | biome: gut microbiome; material: fecal sample | place: Denmark | collected 2008 | reverse complement strand
CTGTCTAACAATCAATTACGTGACTTTACAGGTCACACCCAGGTACGGTTCAGATAAACCGGATGCGGATACCTTTCTATCGCTTCTTTCCAGGGCAGACCTTTCAATAGCTTATAGCCCATAACTTCCATTATTTCTTCATCACCATCCTCTGAAGTATAAGATTCATATGTACCATCCGGCGAAAACTCACCAAGAGGCCATTCATATATGGGATTACTTAATGCCACCGCCTGTATGCCCGAAAGAGAACCGATATTTTCTTTAAGTCGTAACATGAAAGAAAAGCACTATCCGACTCTATTACTTTGATGTCTTTGAAAAAGTTCTCTCCGGCTTGACAATAGGTAACCATGAAATAAGGATGTACACGGCACGCCTTATCCAATTCCGGGACACGCTCGAGTAACTGGGAAGTAATATCCCGTGAGACCATATTGAAGGCAGTCATTCCTGCCCCCGAAATAGTTTGTTTAACCACTACCATCCTACCCTTATTCGGATTCTCCTGTTCTATATTGTACTCATGGATAACAAAAGCGGCCAGCAAATTGGTACAGGCGATGCCGACTGCCAGGCTGAGGATAGAGATTACAGTAAATGTTTTATTACGTAACCAACTCCGAAATATAAGTTTGAATGATATGTTCCTCATGATATTTCTGTTTTTTGTCAAAACTAGTCAGTCCCTGTCTGCCTGACAACAAAAATAGCGTTCCTCTATAACAAAGAGGTGAAATCGTCTAAATTTTAGACAATTTCGGGAAGTGGCTATCCATAAATCAGACATTCAGCCGAAAGCAGAGTACTTTGAATGCATCATGTTAGTTTAAATTGTACTTTTGCAATAAAGGATATGCTGAATCGCAGATTACACCGGGTCATTATCAGCGGGATAACAGGAATTGTGTTATTCTCGATTGCAGGTGCCTGGCTTTTAATCAGCCGGACTTCTCTTTTTTTTGCTTTTGTCTGTATCTGTATGATCATAGCTTTGGCTATTATGCTGATAAGGAAAATGGACAAGACAAACCGCCAGCTGGAAAGCTTCTTCAGCGCAATCAATAACAACGATTTCAACGCCCACTTCACAGAAAAAGGGGACGATAAATTCCTGAACGGGTTATTCCGGGAGATGAACCGGATTATCACACAATTTGAAAACAATCATACCGAATTAGAGGAACGGCGATTCTATTACGAGAGTATCATTCGGGTATTGACACATGAAATCAGAAACTCCATTACACCGATAGCCTCCTTGTCGGCCGACCTGATCAAATATAATGATGAATATGGTAAAGAAGGGACAATCGACGGGTTGCAAACCATTAACCAGCAAGTGCAGCAACTAAATATTTTCCTGAATGCCTATCACCGGTTAACCCATCTCCCTGACCCGGTCAAAGCAAAAGTTCAAATCAGTTCTTTGTTCGACAAGCTTGAACGGTTATTGAGTTCGGAACAAGGCAGTGAAAACATTCGCTATATTTCACCTGAAAACATAGAAATCCTACTGGATCAAAACTTAATAACACTGGCACTCATTAATCTTATCCGCAACGCCTTACAGGCCACAACCAATACCCCGGAACCACAGATTAGGATTGAAGCAGGGAAAAAAGCCACTTCTTCATTCATACAGATAACTGATAACGGGGAAGGCATTCCGGCAAACCGACTGGAAGATATCTTCATCCCCTTTTATTCCACCAAAAAAGAAGGAAGCGGAATAGGGTTGCCACTATCCCGACGCATTATGCAACTCCATGGCGGAGAACTTCTTGTGAACTCTGAACCCGGAGAAGGAACAGTGTTCCGCATGACATTCCCCAGTCATTAACAGATCTGAATTATTCATCCCCTTTCTTCAACAAATAAAAGCAGCTTGTACTAAAGAAGTTTCTCAGATACGGAACGGAAGAAAGAACTCTACCCTAGGGCAACCGCACCAAATTGTTTGAAAAGGGGTCAGCAAAGACTTTAGGAAATTCAAAAAGTCCTCGTTTTTCAGAAAAAATCAATCTCCAAATGGAGTTTTATAAATTTAATTTCACCTTTCACCGCCTATAACGTATTATAAAGCAGTTATTTGCAGTGAGGGAAGAGTGAAGAGGTGATAAAATGTTGTTTCGAACAAAAGCGTACGGCTTTTCCCAAGAATACGTACGGTTTTTCCCCTATATTCCGGCAGATTATCCCCTGTAAAGTAGCGTCCGGTACCCTATACCCAATTAGTATGTACGTTATAGGGTAGGTGTGCCATCATGCCGGTACTACTATCTCATCCGGTTGGCATCGTAGTGTCAGCACTGCTCACATGATTGTGTGAAGGTGGGTGGTTCCCTGGTGGACAGGCATCGGTTGCCCAACGAATAACTATCCGTGTCCAAACGGATGCCTACTCACCGGAAGGTTGCCGGTTACGGTTCCCCAAACAGTAGTAAAAATGCTGGGTTCACCACAAGAAGCTATAATATAGTGTGTTATGCGTGTGAAGGCAGAGGTGTGAAAATCATGGGGGGGGAGATTGTTTCCGTCGCGGACTTTCTCATGGCTTTAAACTACCATTTCAATCATGTAAAACGGTGTTTTGTGTCGGCCAAAACGGCACTTATCAAAAAAGAACAGTCCCCCATCCGTTTTCTTTCGGGTGAGAACTGTTTTGGTGCGGTTGCCCTGTGTACCCTAGTTGTTTTTCAAATTTAATTTGTATTTTTGCCAGTAGATGAAGATTTGTATGTTTATGACTACACCAAGTTAAGCGAGTCTTCTAACGTGACAAAGTTTTGGGTAATAATTTTTTGCTTAGAGCTTTAATTTATTATTAATGGAGTGTTGTGAATTTGAAGTTTATGAGTTTTAGTATTATAGATAAGTTTATATTTATAGTATTTTTCTGTTTTATATCATGTCATGATGATTATCCTTTTGATAATCAATCTCATGTTTCTTTTTTTGATTTAGAAAAAGGAAAAGTGAAAAATGTACAAATTTTCGCAGAAAGATCTGAAGTTATAGACGGTAAATATGGTGTTTTTGAAAGAACAGATTTAAAGGAGATAGAAAATCCTCTTAATATATTTTGTTGTAAATATAGTGATAGTAGTTTCTCATTTCCTTTTCGAAAAATCGAAAATATTAATATGTATTATATACCTTTGAAGTATGTGAGAAATAGTGGAGTCAGGAATTCTGATATATTGATATCTTTTGATAATAAAGGGAATATGTTAGAATATACAGTGTATGATAAAAATGTATTAACATATAATGCTGATTTTCAGTATGAAAATGATTTGTTAAAAGTGTTGAATCATGAATCTCGTTCTTATAAGATAAGAGATTTGTCTGATGATTATAATTATTTTGATTATTCTAAATTTAATGATTGGGATAGGACGGGTGCTTATGATACTGAAATTACATATTGGCGTTTAGATTTTGAATATAAGGGAAATTATATAGTGAAATCTATAGAACAAATATTGAATGAGGATATTGATATTGAGCCTGTTATAACGGAATATAAATATAGAAGATATGATAATTTGTTAGTTACAGCAATAGCAAAACATTCTTATGTTGATTCATGTTATTTGTATTTAGATGGAAAATGTCCATCTAAGGCTATATATTATGATGGAGATAAAAAATATAATGTTTTAATAAAGGATAACAAAGTGTATAGTGTGTTGCCTAAAGACTCGTATACTGATATCGAATATGATAATTTTGGTAATATGGTTAAATATGGAAAGTATAATATAGAATATGATAATTCAGGATTACCGAAGCGCATAATTTATAATGTTCATAAGAAGTTAAATGTGGTGTATAACTGTGAATATATATATGATGATAAAGGAAATTGGATTCAAGTAAATGTTACACCTGAAGATAGGCTTGGATATGATCGAACAATTTCTCTGATAAATGATATAAAAAGATATATTAAGCACTTTGATTTTAAAGCAGATAAAAGTGTTGAGGATTACTTTGATTTGGCTCATAAAAAAGCAGATTTATATTCTTTGGAAAACTATTCTAAACCAAAATATGAGTATTTGTATTCAAAGTTTATTTTATATAGAAAGGTTAACTATTATAATTAGCCTTAAATTTGTAGTTGACGAATCTCAGAATCAAGAAGTGCTTTTAGGGCAACCGCATCAAAATTTTATTGTCTGCTTAACTTATTGATAATCAAATGTGGCGTTTTATGATATTATGTAAAATACAAAATGAACAAGTATTAATTATCAGACTATTGACATTTTGGTGCGGTTGCCCTGACTCTACCCAGCTTTCGCGGTGATAATCCAAACTTAACCTCATAATGCGGATTTATAAAAAATAATTGCTGGTCAATAATCTGATATTTCGTTTGTTTTACAAGATTCCGGAACATTTCAATGGTGCATTTCGTTTCTTTAATACTCAGCAACTCCTTTATTGTATCTTCTTCTTCACCACCTGTATCCAGTATCCATTTATATAAAGTCCGTGGAAGCAAATGTATGAAAGGAAGATGGGAAACAACCCTGCCCCTTGCTATCTGCTGATGCCCTCCGAACGGCATCTGCCAAGCAGGGAAGGCAATAAAAATGACCCCGCCAGCCGACAGATAACTTTTCATACCGGATAGGAACTTGGATTTGGTTTCGATATGTTCAATTACATCATGTATCAGGATTAGAGGGAAATGTTTTTCCAGGTCTTTTAACCGAAAAATATCAGAAGCAATAAAGGTTCCTGTTTGATTCCTTTGGGCGAAGAATGCCCGGGCTTGTTTTATCCGCAGAGCGGCAATATCGACTCCAACGATTTCACAACCTGACTCGGCAAAAGGAAGCAGATTACCTCCTTCACCACATCCCACTTCCAAGACTTTCTCCGGAAGGTCGCCAACTATTCGCTTTATATACGGAATATAATATTTCCGGGTTGTCTGTGCCTGTTCTTCAAAATAACGGTCACGGTTGATATGTCGTTCCTGCATCTCTTTTCTGTTTTTAAATATCTATAAGTATGATATTCTTTCAGGCAAAAGACTGCGTGGTTAAATCATGTTATTGAAACTTATTGTTTTTTCCCTACCAACTGAAACGCAAACCGACAGGAACCGTGAATGTCACCGGGTGCTCTTTCCGGATAGTACGCAACCCACTTCCGTCAGGAATATAATAATTGACAGTAGGCTCTATATAGAGACTGATGCGGGGAGTGAAATGATATTGTACACCTGTACTGGCATTAATCGACCATTGTAGAGGTACATTCAATGACTGACGCCCCATGCTCATAGGTATACTGTCCGTAATATGAGAAGTTTGAAGTGTCCCTTTTAACGGAATATCGAGTTGCATACCGGCTGTCGAGTAAAGCGAGAAATTCCTGAAATTACCCCAGCGATAAGAGACACGGAAAGGAATTCCTATATAATGGATTCTTTGTGTTTCCTGAATACGGAAATCATTACCTGTGGTAAAGTCGGATTTCAGGAAGGTGTACTGTAACCCCGTTTCAAGGCTCCAGCGTTCGTTTAGTTTTTTATTTGCTGAAAGCCCAATGGTAACAGGAGAATAGTGGTGTTGACTTTCTACAATATCTCCCTGATTGTTTTTTGCGATATTTATTATCGTAACTGAATCGCCCAAAGTACCTTCCTGATAACGGGTGTTCAGGTAAGTGTAATAATCCTCCCAGGTACTTACCTGCTGAGGAAGATCAGCCCCTACTCCACTGTCAGAATGGGGAGTAGCAATCAGTTTGTATATATTCTGAGCCAGTTGTGGACCCAACGAACCTGCCAGCATAAACTTCCAAACTCCTGCTTTCTTTTTACGTTGCACGGAGACAAAGTTTCCTTCCGGACACAAACCGGAGATAGTCGCACTTGGCAAATCAGAAACAAACAACGGTTTATTGACAGGTGGCACACTTATCGTAATATTTCCGACTGGTAAGATAGGCGGTACTTTTCCTGCATCCGCCAGTGGTGACACACTAATCAGTTCTGGCAATTGTGAACGTTCTCTCGTACCGGGACAAACCTTCTGTTCCAGGGAATCGGTCTGCCTGTCTTCCTTCCTTTTTTCAGCTTTCGGCTGACGCATCGCCATCTTAGGCTGATGGCTTTGTTGTTTCTTTTTCCAGGGCAGATAATTGTAGAACAGCGGGACAAGAAGCAGCAGCAATATTATAATAACCAGGCGACAATCGACAATCATTTTTCTCAGCAACGCTTTCGCACGATACAATTGCGAAGATGATGAATGAGGAGCTATATGCAACAAGTCACCTATCTCTTTATGAGGTAACCCTTCAAGTACCGCCAGTTTGAACACCTTTGAATAACCATCAGGAAGCCCTTCCACCAATTCCATCAACCGGTCATACGATACCAAATCAGCCATGAAAGGACTTTCCGCCGGTTCATCTTCTTCAGACATTTCAGACAAAGGGATAGTATTAACCATATTGTTTTGACTGAGATAATGAAGTGCGATATTCTTCATCACGACTCCCATCCAACTTTCCAACCTCTCCGGATTACGCAATGAGCCGATGGAAGTAAAGATAACAATGAAACCGTCATGCAGCAGGTCTTGTGCAATTTGTCTGTCGGGCACATAACGAAGGCATATCTTCATCATCTTTCCCGAGTACGTTTTATAAAGCTGGTTTAATGCCTGCTCATCACCTTTTTTGCACAAATCTACGAAGTCCTCTCTGTCCATGTCCCACAACATCATATAACTATGATGCGCTAATATGGAAAAGACTGCATGGGGTTTGCACTTTTTTTATTCTCACATAAGAAAGATACTCAAATAGATGGATGTTAAAGCAAATTCGTTAAAGTAACTCAAAAACGCGTTGAATACTATGTAACGAACAGACGAATATGTATTTTCGTACCCAAATTCAGCTGTACATTATTGCATGGCATTTACGCAACATACGATTTATACTGTCAAAGCACGGGCAATCTGTATCATCATGTTATTCCTGGTGTTACTCGATGTATTCGGATACGTTGTGCCCAATTACGATACACAGACAGCAGACCAGACGGAAATTTCCAACCAGGCGGAAGATACCGATGAGCCGGGTAATACGGACGAATTGTTTTACCGCAACGGGAACCGCCCCGTTCATCCTCTGATTCCGGTTTGTTCCGTACCGCTTCCCGACCTGTTCACACAGCTGGTTCATATTAATTACTATACCCCCGTTAACAACAGGCCTGCCCCACGGCAGATACATTCCTTGTTCTGCACATTCCTTATTTAGTACACAGCCATATTCTTTCACCGGACGAAAGCATAATATCATATATTATAAGACTGCTGTATCATATATTGTGATACTCCGTTCTCATATATTATAATATTCTTGTATCATATATTATGATACTACCACCGCATGCAAACCATCCGGCCCCGCCCATAAGACTTTTAAATAATAAACTAAAACAGTATCATTTCCATGAACGAAATAATAATAATCATTTCACTTATCCTATTGAACGGCATATTTGCCATGTCTGAAATCGCATTAATCTCCGCCCGCAAATCGAGCCTGAACACTGACGCAAAGAAGGGTAGTAAAGCGGCTAAACTGGCCCTGAAACTGGCAAATGAGCCGGATCGTTTCCTCTCGACCATTCAAATCGGCATCACACTGATTGGTATCCTGACCGGTATCTATTCCGGTGCAACTTTGACGGACGACTTCTCGGTTATCCTGAAGAATTGGGGAGTATCCCCTCTTTACGCATCCCTCATTGCCCAGGGGTTGATTGTTGTAGCCGTCACTTACCTGACCCTGATATTCGGCGAACTTGTCCCTAAAAGAATCGGTTTGAGTATTGCAGAAAAAGCCTCCAAAGTTGTTGCCCGCCCGATGTATATCTTATCGCTGGTAGCCGCCCCGTTTGTATGGCTGCTGTCGAAAAGTACTTCCTGCATGTTCAACCTGCTGGGCATAAAGGACTCGGATAATAAGGTGACGGAAGAAGAAATCAAATCGATCGTACAGGAAGGAAAAGAAGGCGGAGAAGTACAGGAAGTAGAGCAGGACATCGTCGAACGTGTTTTCATCCTGGGCGACCTGAAGGTCAGTTCCATTATGACACAGCGGAATGAAATCATCTGGCTGGACCTGGATATGGATAAGAAGCAAGTGAAAAAGACTATCGAACAGGACTTATATGAAATGTATCCGGTGACCGGCAAGAAAAAGGGAGACGTGGAAGGAGTCATCTTTCTGAAAGACCTGGTTCTCCATCTGGATACACCTGATTTCAATCTGGAATGTATCGTCCGCCCGGCTTTCTATTTCCATGAGAACATGAGTGTATATAAAGTGCTTGAAGAAATGAAAGAACAGGGAATAAGCCGCGCTCTTATATGCGATGAATTCGGTATGTGCCAGGGAATTATAACACTCAGGGATATTCTGGAAGCCTTGTTAGGCACCATCAACGATACGCAGAAGGAACCGGAGATTATCCAACGGAGCAACAACGACGGCTGGTTGGTCGACGGACAGTGTTCTTTTTATGATTTCCTATCTTATTTCGATAAAGAAGATTTATATGAAAGATGTAACTATCATACGGTAGGAGGATTATTGCTGGAACAGTTGGGACATATCCCCCAATCCGGGGAACAAGCCGAATGGAACAACTTCCGCTTTGAGATTGTTGATATGGATGGAGCCAGAATAGATAAAATACTGGTTCAGGTACCCAACGATAATAATGCATAAAATACCCTATGGACTTTTCAGATCTGATCCAATGGTGCCTGGAGCACCTCAGCTATTGGGTGATTTTAATCCTCATGATACTTGAAAACTCGCTGGTCCCGCTACCATCCGAGTTGATTGTCACACCTGCCGCCTACAAGGCGGCAAACGGTGAGATGAATATTTTCCTCGTGATACTTTTCACAACCTTGGGAGCGCTCATCGGGGCGTTAATCAATTACCATCTCGCCCTCTTCGTCGGCAGACCCATCGTCTATAAATTTGCCGATAGCCGTTTCGGCCATCTGCTCGGCATAAACCGGCAAAAGATAGAGTATGTGGAGGCATTCTTCCTGAAACACGGCAAGATATCGACTTTCTTCGGAAGGTTAATACCGGCCGTGCGACAGTTCATTTCCATCCCTGCCGGACTGGCACGAATGCGGCTTCCCACCTTTATTCTGTTCACAACACTCGGTTCGGCCATCTGGAACAGTATCCTGGTTCTGCTCGGATATTACCTCGCACAGATACTTCCTGAAGACCGGTTGCTGGAAGAACTGGAGAGATACAGCAGGGAAATAAGCTATGTTTTTGTGGCATTGGTAACACTCGCCCTCATTACCTGGTATCTGAAAAGGAAACTAAAAGCATGTCGATAAAACCCTCGCTACACGTAAAGAAAAATATACAGCCGAAGCACGGGAGAACTTCTCCGGGAATATTTTCGTCCCGGAGGATATGGAGATAATCAAATTATAGAACCGGCAACGATCATTTATTCAAAAGTCCCGCCCTGTTCAGCCACTTACCGACTGACGGGGCTTCGTATTTTCTCATTTTATCCAGCAGGTCTTCTATATTGTCGCTGACCAGAAGCATTTCCCTGTTTTCTTTTCGGAGGAATCCTCTGTCGACCATTGTATCGACCAATGCCAGAAGAGCATCATAGAATCCGTCTACGTTCAAAAGAGCCACAGGTTTCCGGTGAAGACCTAACTGAGCCCAGGTCAGCATCTCAAAAAATTCTTCAAGTGTACCAAAACCTCCCGGAAGGGCAATGACACCATCAGAGAATTCATTCATTTTCGCTTTCCTCTGATGCATGGTATCGACCATCACAAGTTCCGTCAGATTCAAATTGGCAATCTCCACTTTCTTCAAAAAAGCAGGTAAGACCCCGATGGCTTTGCCTCCATTTTCCATGACTCCGTTAGCAACAGTACCCATCAGTCCCACATTGGCCCCGCCATAAACCAATTCAATGTTTTGAACGGCCAACGTCTTTCCCAATTCGTAAGCCTGTTCTTCAAATATCCGCTCTGTCCCACGGCTTGAACCGCAAAAGACGGCGATTCTCCTGATTACTTTCTTCTCTGCATCACTATTTTGTAACATACGTATATATTTCGTTTGTATCTGTTTATCCGGTCATCGGACAACTTACAAAGATAAACTTTTTCCGGCAGCCTTTTCTATGAAACAAATTCAATAGATTTCCATTATCTCTTTCCAACCTGCAACTCTCCGGTAGGCAGAAAATTAGAAAATGATAAAAGACTATTCTTCCGCCCTAAAAGTAAACGAGATATTACCTGGCGAATTATCCAGGTAGTTTGCTAATGTGAATTCGAGCGGATAAATATGATCGGCTCCCGCATTAATTCCATCTTTGTAAGCATTCACTACATCCAGACTCCCTTTTTGGACCTGCACATTCTTATCTTCATCAAAATAAACATAGCAGAGATCCACTGTCGAAAGCAGACTGGTTTCTTCCGGAGACAACGGTTCATCAGCCAACACTTTATCTATCGCTAATTTAACATTGCGCGAATCTGTGTCCGATTCAACGATCAGCAATCCGACCCTGCCATAACCGACAGAAGAAACATACGAAGCGCCTTTTGCTTTATCTGCATCTTTCAGTTCTTCCTTTATAAGCTTTTTCGGAATATCTATATCTAACGTAAAGAAGGTCCGCTTGAATGAATAAATTAATCCATACTTCCGAGTCATTTCTTTTTCCTTGAAAGAAACATCCGACATGATTTCGTCCAGCTTCACTCCCAGGTTAACCATCCCGACAGTATGCAACTGCTTATGAGTATAAAATTCAAACTGGCCTTTATCTTCAACCAAAGTACCACTTTGGGTGGATATATTCCCAACGATTTGCCGGGCAAATGTTTCTTGCTCTATCGGTGATGGAATATAGGTTTTCATAACTTCAGCAACAGGAGCAGATGTTGAAACGGTAATCGGATTGAAGGTATAACCAGTTAATTCAGGTATATTGGTATTGGATTGGGTTGTATGACAGACAAGGTTTCCTACATAAATCTCATCCCGGATAGCCGGATTTATAAATAAGTTGTTAGTCAACACTGAATACAGATCCTGATTGGATGACATTTGTTTAAAACGGAAAATAGGCAACCACGGTAACCGGATAACATCACTAAGTCCAAACTGATTGATAAGCAAATCACTCTGCATATTTTCCCCTATAATTGACACGTATAAATGCCTCATACCCGGATTACGATTTTCTTTCACCTCGATAGTTATTTCAGCAGAACCTTCACCTGAAGAAGGACTGACAGAAATCCACCGATAGAAATTCTCAGACATTTTCCATGGTCTGTTGGTGGTCAGCTTTATACGTTTTATCCCTGCACCAGTAAACATTTGTACTGGATTTTGACTCAGTTCTATAAAAGGATCTGCTTCTGCCAGGCTCAATTGTTCCACTTCCAACGTCTCCGTTGCTTTTCCATGGGAAAACCGCAGAGAAGCCTTTCTTCGCTCAGCCCCTTTATTTTCTGCCACCTTGATAGTCACCATGCCATAACCATCGCCCGATGTAGGGCTGGCCGAGATCCAATCTGGAATATCCTGAATCTCCCACAGACCATTCGCCATAAGATCTATGCACTCTTCCCCTCCTTCCTGATTTATTAAGAGAGAAGTTGTATACAATTCGAGCATATCTTTTTCTCTTTCCAGCTTACTACAGGAAATGGATATTGTCAGTAGAAAAAGATTGATTATTAAAAATAGAAACGGTCTGTTATTCATTGTTCCAAGAATTTATACATCACATAGATAAACAGGCGGCAAGTTATAAAAATATTTTGAGAAACATGATCTGACAGTAAAATATCAACGAATTATAACCTTTTCCATAAAAATCATAGAAAGACCTCCCATCTTTTCTTTCGAAACGATATGGTAACCTACTTTTTCGTACAGATGTAAGGTATTGGGCGTTTCCTCTCCGGTAAACACCACTAATTTACGGCAAGCCGGAAAATACTTTTCAATTTCATACATCAGGGCCTTACCGATTCCCTGATTCTGATATCCGGGATGCACAACCAATTTGCCGACATGACAAACATCATTGCTATCTACATACCCCCGGACCAATATTGTAATCCACGGGTATGGTCATTGTGCCCATGGGACAAAGCGATTACAGAAACCTGTGCCAGGTCTATCCCCAACGCCTTTGCATTACGGATGTAAACATCCGAATAACCGGTATCGAGCAACAAACGGGTTTCACCGTCTTCTATATAATAACAGACTGCCGGTTCCCCAGATAATACTGATCTATATATGTATTATTATCTACCAATACCGTTAGTTTCATAAATTTCTCAATTAAAAATTATAAAAGGCCTTATATCTCTCCCCGGCCTCTTCCAATAACTCTCTATCCAAATCCGGACATTCGACAAAGAAGGATGTTTCAAACGAAATTCCACCTTTCTTTTTTACTTTTTTCCAGTTACCGACAATCTGCCCGTTATATAAAATGACCGGATAAAATATACCGAAATTATTAAAGGCCTTCGGATGGTGTTCTTTATCCATCGCAGCGGTACGATCTTTGTAACTGATAAGATATTCATCAAAAGGAGGCATAAAATGTAATACATTGCTAGCCCTGAACTTTTTATCCCACAGCTGATGGAGAAACAATTCCTGCGAGGCAAATTTCTCTTTATTCAATTCACCGTCGATTGCAGCAATTGCCTGACGTGCCTCTGCCACAGGTAAGCCCGACCACCAGACAAAATCACTCAGGCTGGCCGGCGAATGGCTTCTGAAATATTTTCTCGCAAGCAAAGCCAATGCTTCCTCCTTATGTAATTCTTTAACCTTAGGAGCACGTTCTTCCAATAGAGCATAGGTCGCCTTTTCTTTTCTATCTGCTCCGCTGCATATAATACCTTCCTGTTCTGCCCGTGTGAAAAGATAACCTAATTTAGGAGAATCAGGCATAATACCAGCCTTCACAATCTCATCTTCCAATTCTTGTTTTGTAAGATGGTTATTACCCTCCAATACCTTTTGAAACAAATCATTCGCTTTGGTGTAGGTACTTTCAGGAATATCCACTCCGTTACCTTTAGCAAAGGAGTTGCACGCTGCTATGATCCGTTGCGACGATAACTTCAGCATCCAACGGATATCTTCCGCTGCTACCAGATGCCAGGTGGGACGCATCACATGAGTCCGCAGAATATCTCCCCGCTGATACGCATCGTTAATAGTCTGTAATGTAGCTGATTTCAGCCGTATTCCCAGCGCCCACTTAACCATTCTATACTCCTGTGCCTGGACAGCTCCCATCCAAGAAACCAAATCCTTGGGATCTTTAAATTCCGGACGAACTAATTGCTGACTTCGCAAACGGATATCGGTGAGCATCTTACTCATATTTTTTGAAGTTATACTTATTACGCAATAGCTGTTGCTCATCCGCATCCAACGACGTGAAATAGGCTTTCCAACCCGGACAATAATCAATGTGCCAACGCCAGAAACGACCTAATAATGACCGTGGATTTTTTTCAAATTTCGCCCGTATCGGGCATTTGCTGCAATTGTGTCCCATGATATTTTATTGATTAATATTTCTACAAATATAATTATTGTTTTCAGAATTGCACTTTTAATCTGTTTATCCTGTTTGTTTTCCTAATTCTTTCTATTTTTGTGACCAGTATTCTTCGGGGCAGGGTGTAACTCCCTACCGGCGGTGACAGTCCGCGACTCCTCTGCAAAACAGGGGACTGACCTGGTGGAAATCCGGGACCGACAGTTAAAGTCTGGATGAGAGAAGAAGACAATAACGATAGTACGACAATTCTACCGGCATAGTCATTATGCAGGAAAAATGTTGTATATAGTATTCCCTCCTGCCCTGTAGCAATATGTTAACGATTTAACAACTACTTAAATTACAGGGTTTGAAAATGAAAACGATCAAAAATTTCGGTGTTGACTACAAAGAACGTGTAGAAAAGGCGATCAGCTGTTTACAGGCAGGAAAAGGTATTCTGCTGGTCGATGACGAGAACAGGGAAAACGAAGGAGATATTATTTATTCCGCAGAAAAGATGACAGTAAAAGACATGGCTTTGATGATCCGTGAATGCAGCGGCATCGTATGCCTGTGCCTCACTTCCGAAAAATGCAGATCACTCGGTTTGCATCAGATGGTAGACGACAACACCAGTAAGAACCAGACAGCATTCACCATCTCGATAGAAGCCAAAGAAGGGGTAACCACCGGAGTCTCGGCTGCCGACAGGATACAAACGATAAAAACGGCAATTGCCCAAGACGCCAAACCGGAGGACTTATCCCATCCGGGACATGTTTTCCCCCTGCAAGCCAAAGATAACGGCGTTTTAGAACGAAGGGGCCATACCGAAGGAAGCGTAGACCTGGTGAAACTCGCCGGCCTGGGAGACACAGCCGTTTTATGCGAACTGACAAATGAAGACGGGACAATGGCACGCATGCCGGAAATCATTGATTTTGCAGAAAAACACGGGATGACAATCGTCTCGGTCGACGACATATGCAGGTTCAGGACTGAGGCTTAGTTTCGCAAAACAGCAAGGACCTTCACAAGCCCTTGCTGTCACCATCAATTATGTTGAATACCTCAATCTTCTGTAAGCACAGAAAATTCAGCAATTCCAACACGTTTAGCATTATCCACTATTCGTGTTGCCTTAAAGATTAATTTTTGGCCTTTTACAGGCTCGAAACGTATTTCCTGTTCTATCGGATTGTTTTTGATATTCGAAAATTCACCGGAAGCAACTATTTTACCGTCCACCAGTAACTGATAATTGGAGATATGACCACTCGCATCACGCCCTTGATTCGGAGTATAAACAAAACCTTTGATCACATGCGGTTCAGCCAGTTCAATCGCCAACTCATTTTTACCTTCCGGCAGATAATAAGTCGAATAACCGTTCCCGTCAAAGAGCAAAGACGTACGATCATCGACAGGGTTTACAACTTTATAATCAGTAGCCGGAAGATCGAAATATCGCATGCCGACCGGTCCCGTTTTACCCGATTGAGGATCGCAAGTAATGGCTTTTACGGTTCCTTTTGTATCCCATATAAACGGTGTCTCATATTTTGCAGATTGGGCAGTCGGTTCCGTTCCATCCGTCGTATAATAAATATCGGCACCTTCACTTTCTGTTCCGATGCGTACTTCGTTTTTGGCATTACGCATAATATAGGGTTGTTCCAACAACGGAGGGGCCAGGAAAGCCTCCACATTATTGATACACAACGGACCTTTCGATTCTGTAAAACTTATACGGAGGGCATCCGCCGGAGTTGTTTTAAAACGAACGATACGTTTATACCCGATCGTCGAAAGCGTATCGGCAGTTTCAACAGGCATCCATTTTCCGTCTTTCTCTACTTCCAACGTAAAAGCACAAACACGTTGCCCCAACGGGATATATTCCTGTATCAGCACACGGTTCAGAGAAGTTCCGGCAGGTAACGGGAATGTCAACGTCCCGGTTGTCACCCCATCAGAGGTAGCCCAATAAGAATCCCAGTTACCATCCGTTACATTGGCAGCTTTATACGTTCCACCACGGGTTTCACTGGCTTTCGGTTTGATATCTTTCAGTAAATTATCTTTCAAATCTGCCGTGATGGTGTGATACCAGTCGACAGCGCGTGCCGAATCGACCGGATGAATCTGTCCGCTCAAAGCGACCGGGAAATTTAACAGGAAATTGGCATTATGACCGACACTACGATAATAAAGATCCACCAGATTAGGAACGGTACGGACCTGATGGTCTTCGCGATGATGATAAAACCATCCCGGACGGATAGAGACATCGCATTCTCCCGGCAGCCATTTATCACCGTCTTTCATTCCCCACTGGGCCTGGCTGTAATGTTCTTCTTTATCGTATGAATAAGGGGCCCAGTTCGTTTCGCCCGCCCAGCCCGACTCATTACCGATCCAACGGATATCCGGAACGGTTCCACCAAAGATCATGGCATCCGGATGCTTGGATTTAATCATTTCGCGGGCCGTCTCATAGCCGTAATATGCTTTCGGGTTAATGGAACGGCTTTCGTCGGCACCGCCGTACCATCCGTTTCCGCCATTCGCCCCATCGAACCAGAATTCGAACAGCGGACCATAATTGGAAATCAGTTCGTTGATCTGTTCATGATAAGTTTTCTGATAACCTTCCCGTCCGTACTCGGCATTATGGCGATCCCAGGGAGAGAGATAAAGGCCGAATTTCAGTCCGTATTTCTTACAGGCATCCGACAGTTCACGGACCATATCGCCTTTTCCGTCTTTATAAGGAGAATTTGAAATATTATAATCGACCGTTTTTGTAGGCCACAGACAGAAACCGTCATGATGTTTGGCCGTCAGTATCACCCCTTTCAGTCCGGCCGCCTTAATGACACGCACCCACTGTTCGCAATCCAGGTCAGTCGGATTGAATGTTCCGGCAGGCGTATTCCCATATCCCCATTCCAGATCATTGAACGTATTCAGTCCGAAATGTACAAAAGCATAGTTTTCCATTTTCTGCCAGGCAACTTGTTCCGGAGTCGGAACAGGCAAAATAGGAGCTGGTGGTTCCGCGTCTTTACAAGACAAGAATGTACAAGCACAAAGGCCAACAATTAATATATTACTTGTATTCATAGTATTTTCATGATTTAAAAGAGACAAAAAGGGGCTGCATGATACAGCCCCTTTTACTATTATTTATCCCATCCCGGATTTTGAGGAAGCAAATTCGGATTTCGCTGTAGTTCTGCTGTAGGAATCGGACGTAAATATAAACGATCATCCCATGTACGGCTCTTTCCGGCTTCATAAGAATAATCTTCATTCGTATAATTAGGATATACGATTGCATATTTACCATCTTTTTCAGGTTGGCGCTTACCCACATACGTTTTTATGTTATCACAAATCTTTCCGGCTTTCCACCGCATCAGGTCATCCCAACGACGTCCTTCACCAGCCAGTTCAACACGGCGTTCACGACGGATTTCCTGCAACAGCGGGGAAAGTTCGTATCCCCACTTGGTCCAGTTCGGATCGGTAAAACCAACATTTGTTGTCAAATGAGGCATACCAACACGGTCACGCAGCACATTAATCGTTTTATCAAGATCAGCCTGTGAGATTGTTCCCAATTCAGCTTTAGCCTCAGCATTTATCAACAATGTTTCAGCATAACGGTAAGCGATTCCGTCGTACGTATTGTTATTCGCCTCAAAAGCTTTATCGGTCGGAATAAAATATTTGATAGACTTATAGCCGGTATAGCAATATTGATCGATAAACTTAGATTCCTCCGTTATGAACGTACTGTCATTTGTTGACACGGTTACACGAGTCGGAAAATCCCAAGTCAGAACAGTTTGTTTCAAACGGGGATCCCGATCTGCCGTTTCGTTACGCATATTGTCATCTCCTTTATAATAAGAACTTAAAGAGATAGGCTTTCCATCCTTACACAAATAGCCTTCCATGAAATCCTTGGAAAAACCGGTATTAGCTTCCCATAAAGTACGGCTCATACCATGTTTTCTTTTTCCATCCAAATAAGTCACCGGAAGGATTGCTTCCTTAAGATTAGTCTTATCTTCCATGACGAACATTTCATAATAATCTTTTTCCGGTTTTCCCGTATTATAAATTTCATATCGTCCGCTGTTAATAATCGCATCGGTTTCGTCGGCTGCTAACTTCAAAAGACGTTCAGCCTTGTCCTGCCATCCCAGCTCGGTATGATATCTGTAATAAGTAGCTTCATGCAAACAAGTCCTGGCTTTTAAATGACGGGCAACATCTTTACCGATACGTCCGGCAGCCGGTTTTTCGGGTAACCATTGAATGGCAAAATCAAAGTCTTCTATGATTTTATCCATTATCTCATACCGTTTGAGTTTCGCATCATATAATTCCGGAGAATCAGTACCCAGTTCTTTATCGACCCAGGGAAGATCACCAAAAGTTCTCATCAATCCGGCATATTGCAGAGCCCTGAAAAATCGATTTTCACCCACATATTTATTTATATCCGCTTCAGAACCGACCACTGTCTTATAATGTGTCATAAAATAATTAGTCAGACGAATCGGTTCCCATGCACCTTTACTCCAGTTACACCAGGAAGATGCTTCAGGTGTAGGTGTGGTATACTGTCCCCAGAAGTACTGGCTTATACCGTTAGGTACCTGGTCGTCACTTTCTCCGTCAGCAATAGAAGTCACGCCACTAGGCAGCCAACTATAAAAATTATTCACATAAGCTTCCAGGTCACTCGGTGTATTCCAGAACGTTTTATCATTGATACTCTGCGGAGAACGTTCCAGAAATGAGTCGTTACACGCCGTTAATGAGAGCACGGCTGCCACTCCGATATATACTATTATTTGTTTCATAATCCTTTATTTTTAGAAAGTTAGATTTAAACCGAAAGAGCAAGCGCGTTGCATCGGATACTTATAGGGGTCATCCAATTCCGGATCGAATCCTTCAGGAGTATTTGAAATAGTAAAGAGATTTTCTCCTGTAAAATAAACACGTAATTTTTCAATAGAAAACTTCGATGTAAATTCTTTCGGCAACGTATAACCGATACTCAAAGATTTCAAACGACAATAAGCTGCATTCAACAAATAACGAGTCTGGTTCTGCCCTATAGCCGAACCGCCATTAAAGCGGGGAACGGGGAATAAAGCACCCGTATTGTCTTTTGACCAATAATCCGTATTATAACCGGAAGGGACATTCCATTCGCTGGAATAACCATTACGGAAAGGTAGTCCCGGCATCATTATATCGCGCTTAGCCACCCCTTGAAAAAATACGGAGAAGTCCACACCTTTCCAGTCTGCTCCCAGGTTAATACCATAATGGAAACGTGGAGTCGAGTTACCGATTATCTTTTTATCACCAGGATTATCAACAGTGTTGTCACCCCAATCGATAACTCCGTTACCATCCAGATCAGCAAAACGGATATCCCCCGGTATCAATTGAATACCACCGGATACTTTATCCTGAGTAGGTGCATCGGCTATTTCATCCGGACTCTGAAACAATCCTGCTGTTTCATATCCCCAGATCTCACCCTGTTTTTGACCTACATAAGAGTTGCTCAAACTTCTTTCTATATTGTCAAACTTTGTTACTTCACTCTGATAATCAGACAAGTTGAAACCGATATTATAATGTATACCATTAGGTAACTGATCATTCCAGCTTATTTCGAATTCCCAACCTTTCGTCAGTGACTCTGCTGCATTTTCCAAAGGTTCGTTGGCACCTAAAACACCCGGTAAGATTTTGCCTGCAGAAAGAATATCAGACGTACGTCTCTGATAATAGTCGAACGCACCCTTTAAGCGGCTGTTTACCATATTGAAATCAAGACCAATATTCCATTGGGTAACAGTTTCCCAGGTAATAGACTGACTCACCAGACCGCCCGGTCCAACTGCCTGCGGCTGGTTGCTCCCCATAATCCAACCGATCTGTCCGGTTCCATAATTGGATAAATATGCATACCATCCATTATCCAATGCCTGGTTACCCAAACTACCATAGGAGCCTCTTAACTTCAATTCATCAAAGAAACTATTAGTCATACTTTTAAACCAGGCTTCTTCCGACAATTTCCATCCAACAGAGAAAGAGGGATTAAAAGCGGAACGGTCATGTTTCGGGAATTTGGATGAAAGGTCATAACGCCCGTTAAATTCCATCAAATAGCGATCGGCAAATGTATAGTTCACACGGAAGAAACCACTACGGGTAGCCCAGGAACCTTCGCCATTACTCACATATTTTTCTCCGGTAGCAGCATTCATCGAAGGTATATCATTCGCAATCAGAGCTTCGCGACTGGCACTAAAACTACGTGTATGTTTACTTTCCTGGTTATAACCGAGCATCACTTTAAAATAATGCTGTCCCAGTGTCTTTTCATAATCTCCGAAGAAATTGAATGCATTATACGTATCATTACTTTGCGATTCGGCTACAGAATTCGGATTTGTCCAGGTAAATATCTGAAGGAATTGTCCGTCCGCACCGTATTCATTAAATGATTTCATATGAAATTTATTATGCTCGGCATAATAATTAAACGTATAATCCATATTCACATTCATACCTTCGATCGGCGTTAATTTCAATGCAACCGTATTCCAAAAGTCATTCTTATCCGTTTTACGACTACCATTGGAAAGAACTGCCGGGAAATTGGTAAAATTACCCTGACCGGCCCAGTTCCCATCCGGATGCTTCACCGGCATGATCGGACGCGTATCGCCTCCCATAAAGTTATCACCATGCGTCTTGTCCTGATTCAAACCCGACAAGCTCGTACGGTTATAAGTCGTCTTCATTGATAAGTGCAACCAGTCATTAACATCATAATTAATGTTATTCATGATATTAAACTTCTTGAAATCTTCATTTCCGTATTTCAATAAAGAACCTTGATTCAGATATCCCAAAGAGGTATAATAAGTAGCTTTTTTTGTACCGCCACTGATATTCACACCATAATTTTGTACCGGATAAGTCTTTTTATACATCTCTTCCATCCAGTCTGTATTACCACAATAGGAATAACGGGTACCGTTTTTACTCAAATTCGGATTTGAAGAAACATAAACAGGAGAATTATTGGCAGGATCATTATAATATGCCTGAACATGTTCCATAAATTCTTCATCAAACTCTGAATAAAGCGCACGGCCGGAGGTGTTATATTCTGCCGTATTCATCCAGTTCACCCACTCCATGGAATTCATATAAGTAGGACGGGTAGTCGGACCGTTAAAAGAAACGGATGCATCAAAAGAAACCTGCGTTGGCTGATCTTTGCGGCCTCCTTTAGTCGTGATAAGTACAACACCGTAAGCGGCACGTGTTCCGTAAATAGCAGCAGAAGCGGCATCCTTCAATACAGAAACTGATTTTACGTCCTGAGGATTAATCAAGTTTGGATCCATCTCCACACCATCCACCAAGACCAATGGACTACTACCGCTTAAGGCCGTCGTACCACGAATGTTGAAAGAAGAACCTGTACCCGGGCGGCCACTGGTCGTCACATTCAAGTTAGGAATGGCTCCCTGCAAACCTTGTCCCAGGTTGACGATAGGACGATCTTCGAGGACCTTACTATCTATTGCAGACACGGCACCGGTCAAATTGGCTTTTTTCACAGTAGCATAACCAACCACCACCACTTCATCCAAGGCTTTGGAATCTTCTTTCAGTACAATCTTCAAGGCTGTTTGTCCCGTGTAGGTGATTTCCTGCGTAACAAACCCAATGTAGGAGACCTGAATAACATCACCTTTTTTCACATTTTCCAATGTAAAGTTACCATCCATATCGGTAACATTTCCATTTGTAGTTCCTTTCACTAGTACAGTAGCTCCGGTAATAGGACCTAAGGCATCTTCTACCACACCATTAACTTTCCCGCTTTGTTGGGAAACGCTAACACTTTGCTTTTCAGGTGCAATCTCAGCAAAAACACCAACAGGAACAGCTAAGGCCCCCGATAGCAAAATTAGACTTACTAACTTAGTTTTTTTCAGCATAAAGTTATAATTTAAAGAATACATCTTTTATAAAAAGGGCGGCAGTCTTACAGGTAAGTAGAAACATTCACTCTCAGACAATAGAACTGGGCGCACTTTTCATAGTCATTTGCTTGTCATTATTTATATAAGTTCTGAAAGAACTCTGTCACCCCATTCTCGTATTTCCATTCAAAAACTGGTTTTTATTTCAGTGAGTAAAAAATAGTAAGATGTAGTATGAAATTTCTAACTCTTTTATAGTGATTTTTACGCACACATCAGCATTATCTGTTAAAATTGAATTAGAATATGATATTTTTACATAATTATATCACGATTAAATAAATATTTCAATATATTTGCGAAGAAAAAACAGAGTTCTTTCAGAACTTAAATCATCTTACAACTATCACACCAATTCATATAAACAGAGATAATCAAGGTTTCTTCGCATAGGTCAACAGGTTACGCCAGATAAGGTCATTCTTTCCTCTAAAAATTTTCAATATATAAATTTCAAACATAATTAACGGTTACATATTATCTATTTCACTTTAATGCGATACAGTTTTTGAGAAAATATTAATAACAACAACGCTCGCAATAATCAATCCTACCCCCAGATTACCCTATGGTAGTTTCAAAAGATAATATAGATTGACTAGTAGATGTCAGTCATCATTCGGGATGTATTACGACAAGTATATAATAAATGAATCCCCATACCCTCTTTTTCAATTTGATGCATTTAGCATCAATAATCTATCATATTGATCCATTTATAAACATTTTCATATCAGCCACATTACGCAAGACAACCAAAGCAGAGGGACTTGCTATACAATATTTAACACTTAATTCATCAAAGCCAAATTCCAATCACCGTTTTAAATAAATTGCAAGTTCGTTTAAAACGAGATTTTTTTCATTTTAAATGAATTGGGGATTTATTTAAGAGAAATTTTTTGTTAAATTCGGTCGAAGAGATCTCTTTTCAGAGTCTTTTTACCCTCAAAACACATGTTTTACAGCAGATTATTTTTCCAGACGGAGACAAATATCGTATCAGAGCCAAATAACACATTCATACAGATAATTCATATTCAATATCAATATTCAACAATATCAGCACAATGCAGACTAAAAGACAGTCGCAATAAACAAAAACCGACATAAAGACACACAAACATTGCTCATAAGAGCAATAAAAAAGGACATGCTTGAGTAAGGACACATACAGTCCACTGGCAACAGGGTTAATTTGACATTTTGACAAACAACATTTACCCTATAAATCAATAAACGGAAATTTACGGGCTTTCTCCATTAGCTCATATGAAAGTCGCCCGGCATCTTCTGTCTACGAATTCCATGCTTACTTCCCTCCGATTTTGATCTATGTGAAGAATGATTTTACTTTAATTCGTTACCTTTGCGGCAAATAACAGACTTTTACCATGATAAGCCCATTGACATCGCTCCGTTTTTTATTTGCATTAATGGTTTTCGGAGCACATATTTACACTATCGATCCCTATTTCGACCATTTGTTCTATAAAGAAGGATTTGTGGGTGTAAACTTCTTTTTTATTCTTAGCGGATTCATTATCGCTTATACCTATCGCGACAGGCTTCTTGAACAAAAGTCTACCTTGCGGGAATTTTGGGTGGCTCGTATCGCACGCATCTATCCGCTCCATTTACTGACACTTGGCATATCGGTTTATGTGGGTGGATATATATCGGGTGATCTTATTGACTGGATCAAACATTTTGTTGCCAATCTATTTCTTCTCCAACCGTTTATACCAGCTGCCGATTATTTCTTTTCATTCAACAGCCCGTCATGGAGTTTGGGATGCGAACAATTATTTTATTTCCTGTTTCCTTTTATTATCGGATGCCTGGGCAAAAAGAACCGGATTCTTTACCTTGCCGGGGTTCTGGTTATCGCAATCCCAATAGCTATGTACTTCACAATGGATCAAGATATAAAAGCGATATGGTATGTAAATCCGCTTACCCGTTTACCGGATTTTCTGATCGGAATGCTATTGTTCCACCTGTATGATAAATTCAAACAGAAAGAATGGACTTATAAACAGGCTTCGGTCTACGAAACAGCCGTTGTCCTGCTTTTCCTTCTTTTTTATCTGCCCGCGGGAGAATATATTCCCAAAGTATTTCGTTATTCCTGTTATTACTGGTTGCCTATCAGCCTGTTGCTGTACGTTTTTGCACATCAGAAAGGATATATATCACGTCTTTTATCCAATAAATATCTTGTCATTGGCGGTGAAATCAGTTTCAGTTTTTACCTGATACATCTCTTCATAATAGAAGGATATAACTGGATAATCCGTAGCTACGATCTCCATATCCCGTATCAACTGGGGATACCCGTCATATTAATTATAGTGACCGGACTAAGCCTGCTGTCATATTACTATTTTGAAAAGCCGGCAAACAAATTGGTAAAGAATTTATTAAACAAAAAATAATAATCGACATGCAACAAACTCCAACTTCCAAAATTCCCCGTATCGAGGTGGTAGATGCTTTACGAGGCTTTGCCGTTCTGGCAATTATTCTGGTTCATAACCTGGAACATTTTATCTTTCCGGTATATCCGGATGCGGCCAGCCAACCGGAATGGCTGAACATTCTGAATGAAGGCGTCTTCAGCGTCACCTTCTCGCTGTTTGCCGGGAAAGCATACGCTATTTTTGCTTTATTATTCGGCTTTACATTTTATATCCAATATACCAACCAACAGAAAAAAGGGAAAGACTTCGGTTACCGTTTCCTCTGGCGATTGCTTCTGCTGGTAGGTTTTGCCACATTGAATGCCGCCTTCTTCCCGGCAGGTGATGTGTTACTGTTGTTCTGCGTAGTGGGAATATTCCTTTTTCTGGTACGTAAATGGAGTGATAAAGCGGTCCTTATCACGGCAATCATTCTTTTATTGCAGCCTGTCGAATGGTTCCATTATATCGCCAGCCTGTTCAATCCTGAATATACGCTGCCGAATCTGGGCGTCGGAGAGATGTACGGCGAAGTAGCCGCTTACACCAAAGAAGGTGATTTCTGGAAATTCATTCTCGGCAACGTGACACTCGGACAAAAGGCCAGCCTGTTCTGGGCAATCGGTGCCGGTCGCTTCCTGCAAACAGCCGGCCTATTCATGCTCGGATTGCTTATCGGCAGAAAGCAATTATTTGTTACTACCGATACGAATACCCGCTTCTGGGTAAAAGCCCTGATCATTTCTGCGATTGTATTTGGCCCGCTCTACCAGTTGAAGGTCATGTTATACGATAACAGTGATGCGAATATGATCAAAAATACGGTAGGTGTAATTCTGGATATGTGGCAAAAGTTTGCCTTCACAGTTGTACTGGTTGCCTCTTTCGTTTTATTATATCAGAAAGATTCATTCAAGAAACTGACTACCTCATTACGTTTCTACGGAAAGATGAGCTTGACAAACTATATCTCCCAATCCATAATGGGAGCAATCATCTATTTCCCGTTCGGTTTATACCTGGCTCCTTATTGCGGATATACCGTCAGTCTGCTGATCGGTTTCATCCTGTTCCTGTTGCAGGTAAGTTTCTGTAAATGGTGGCTGAAAGGACATAAACAAGGCCCGCTGGAAAGCCTATGGCATAAACTGACCTGGATCAATTCAAAATAAATACGAATTAGAAACGGACAGAATAACATTCATGACTAACTATATATTCGCGTTTATCCGGTTCAGAATTTGTTAGGTTTGAA
>ULQP01022696.1_pt1 | contig 25648 bp, 12 predicted proteins | sample 1954571 | NCBI WGS metagenome assembly ULQP01 (sample SAMEA4835657, study PRJEB28245) | human gut metagenome | biome: gut microbiome; material: fecal sample | place: Denmark | collected 2008 | reverse complement strand
ATTTATTTCATGGATGTTTCATGATATATAGTTTTAAAATCCACATTAATTGATTCACTTCATCATTTCCGCCATACTGGCGTGCCACGGCTTCTTCCACATTCTCTTTATTATACGAATACTCGTCTGTCGAGTACATCCAGCGTACCGGAATCTTATCCTTTGCATTGGTGTTCAGGCTGGTTGCCGGATTTATCGGCAACTTCGGATAACCGGTTCTGCGATATTCGAAATAAGCATCCCAGGGGTATTGCATAAAGCTCGAGATGTAACGCTGCGTAATGATCTTCTCGATATCGCCTTCCTTATCTCCGGTCAGCTGTATGGAGGACTGGGCAAGAAAGTCGTTAATAACCTCCGGGGTCATTTTCCGTCCCTGATGATAAGTATCCTCATCCGGAGTATGCGCTACTGTAAAGTCCATGCTGGCTTTTATCCCTTGTTTATAATACGTCGAAGCATCTCCTGTAATCCAGCCTCTCACCACAGCCTCCGCCAAAATGAAATTCTGCTGCGAATATCCCAGACGGACAACCGGTTCCCCTTCCCTGGTATGAGTATACCGCCAGTTCAGGCCGGAAAAATTCTTGGCTACATATAAGTCTTTATGAGATGCAAAATCCAATGTAACATCTGTTCCGACGAAAACATCCCAGCTATCGGCTGCAACCCCTGCCTTCAATTTACTTTCAGCCGGTCTTGCATAATAGAACAAGCGATAATCCTTAGTATCTCTCAACATATCAATGAGAAAAGAAGATACCATCGGATAATCCCAATACATAGTAGTATAATATAAAGGATAAATCTGTCCGTCTTTATCGGAATAAACCAATTGGAAATTATCCGCATTCGATGTCATCAGAGTTGATGAACTTACAATTTTCTCGAAACGCTCCTTCACTCTTAAATCAGGGTCATCAACTTTCTTCGACAGCGACATTAATACCTGAAGCTGGAACACACTGACTATCTTTTTCCATCTTTCGACACTTCCTCCGACGAAAGGATCACCGTCGAAATCTTTTGCCTCACAAAAGAAAGCGTAGGATTTATCCAGATCATCAAGCACATGCAACATTACCTCCTTCTGCGTATCATACTTCGGTTTCATATTTCCTTCTTCCCCCTTCAGAGCATCGCTATAAGGAATATCCCCTAAATCCATTGATACCCAAAACAATTTATAAGCTTTGATAAACTGAGCGAGACCGGAATAAGCACTCTGATCTTGCTCTGGAGCCAGTTCCACCATCTTCTCCATATTGATAATCGTACTGTATCCGCTTAGGCCACTCCGTCCAAAACTATTATAAAGATAGCCCTGTGAATTTTCACCCCAGGCAATATGCTTACAAGCCAGGTTGTTTTGAACAAAATCTTTTGCACCCGGGCTTCCAAGCATACTTTTTATTCCCCCGGAAGCCAGCATAGCCGCAGTAACACGGGTTGGCACATCCGGATCTGTATTTATCTCATCAAAATTTCCACAGGAGGTAAAACAGAAAGCTACAGTAATCAGGCAAACAGCCAATTTTATATATTTATTCATTGTCTTTTCCGTATTATAAATCCAACTTTATATTAAAACCTAACAAACGGGTAGAAGGAGCATTCAGATTATCACTTCCTACATCCGGATCAGCATACTTAAACTCTTTAGTCCAAATCAATAAATTCTGTCCTACCAGACCGATAGAGGCCCCCTTCAATCTGACTTTTTCACAAAGTGTCCGAGGCATCTGATAAGTCAGTGACAAATCTCTTAATTTAATAAATGTCTGCTTGAAATAATTCTGAGGTCTTGCCGTATAGGCATTACAATGATACTCACGAATATACTGTTCGTAAGAGACCTGAACATCATTGGGCGCAAATACACGATCATCAAAAGTTATATTCCCATCCGAATCATACTTCACTGTACCGGATACAACCTTAACTCCTTTACCTATATAATTCTTTAATCCGTTCACTACCTCATCATAACGCCATTGATTATCACTTTCTATATGCGCTCCGGTATTCCATAATGCCTGATTGGTATTTGAATAAGCGATCCCCCCAACACGCCCGTCTACTGTAAAACTCAACGTAAAATTCTTATAAGTGACCGTATTTACCCATCCCCATATCCAATCAGGATTCGAATAGCCATGAAGGGTGGAATAATCACCGACTAATGGGTAACCGGCTTCATGAATCATATTACCATCTTTGTCATATTCATAATCAGCGTATGTTACATAATCTGTACGACCTCCCTCCTTCACCCAAGGTTTCTTAGAGGAGAAATCCGGGTCGAGTTTGGCATAGTATTTCCGATCCAAAGCCCAGTTGAAAGTTGAATTCCAGTTCAAATCCCTATTCTTTATGATATCTCCACTCACCTGTATTTCTACACCACGCCTTACATACTCTTCTTTAGAATTCACTTGTGTTTTATCGAATCCGGAAGCAGCACTGATTGTTGTATTCACAATCCGGTTATAGTAATATTTGTTATAATAAGCAGCATCTAAAATCAGTCGTTTACCGAAGAAAGTTACCATTGTACCCAGTTCATACGATTTTGAAGTACTCGGTTTAACCGATTTATTCCGAATCGTTGTTGGATAATAAGCAGTCGTGACATCATCCCATATATTTGTCGAGATTGAATAAGTATTGTTGGTCGCATACACGCTTGTATCATCTTTCGACATTGTCCAGGAGCCTCTCACTTTCCAGAAATCAATACATGAAGGCATTGGAATAAATTCAGACAAAACCACACTTCCGGCAACAGACGGATAAAAATAAGAACGAGTATCGGATGGCAACGACGATGACCAGTCGTTACGTCCGGTCACATCTAAAAACAAAGCACTTTTCCAGGAAACAGACATTTTGGCAAACAAACTATTCGTTTGTTTTTTAACCACCGAAGAGGAAGTCGCAGCCGGATCTACGGAAGATTTTAAAGAATAAAAGCCTGGAACCAACAACCCATTTTTCGTATGGCTGGTATGTTTATTGTCCTGATAAAAGTAAATATTCCCCCCGACAAAACCGTCTAAAGAAAAGTTTCCGAACTTATGATCCGCCATTAACATAAAGTCCGTATTGATACTATACCCATTCGGCGTTTGCAGTTCATAATATCCTTTCTTATCCCATGCACCATAGGCTCCAATCGGGTTGCGCCATTCTTTACGGGTTGAATACGCATCCAATCCGGATCTTAACATCGCTTTTAACCAAGGTGTAATCTTATAACTACCGGAGACAAACCCATTCACTTTGTCAAAATCGCTGGAACCGACAATCTCGTTTGCTATATAATAGGGATTATTATAATATCTCTCGTTATACCAGTTCTGTTCTACATCTTTCACCCGCCAGTAATTTTTATAATCACGGACATCCCATTCGGGACCGGTCCATACCAGCAGGTTGTATATTAATCCATTGCCGCCATAACCGGAATCTTCGCCGTTAGGAGAGAAACGTTTATTATAGGTAATACCGGCATCCAGATCGAATCCTTTGTAATGCATGTTACCGGAAGCTGTATAAGTTATTTTATTCAGCTTGGTATTCGGCCACTGTCCTTTATTATAAACATGAGTCAGAGATGTACGAAAACTGCCATACTTTCCTTTCTGTGTAACACTCACATTATTATTAGTAACAAAACCTGTTTCCTGAAAATTCTTCAAATTGTTTTTACCTTTTGAAGTCAATGGCATCTCACTCCATTCATAGGTATAAGGGTCATATTGAAGAGCCGTACGACCTATATCCAGCTTATCTCCCCAAACGTAATCCGTAGGGTTATATTTGCCACCCTGCCCACCGCTATAGGACGATTGTACTTTTGGAAATTTCAGATATCCGGCGTTGAACATCGTGTTGCTGTTAACAGAAATGTTCAAGCCATCTTCAGAGCCTCTTTTAGTAGTCACCATAATTGCACCGGAAGAACCACGAGCTCCATAAAGTGCAGACGCAGTAGCCCCTTTCAATACGTCAACAGACTCGATGTCATCAGAAGCCACATCTTGTAGCTTCATATTCCCATAAGGAACTCCATCTATTACTAACAGCGGATTTTCCCCACGCAAAGCCAAATCAGGTGTCGTATCGAATTCCGTGCTGTTCTTCACATTCAATCCGGCAATCTTACCGGTCAGTGAAGTAGCCACATCTACTGTTTTTACGGCAGCCAGGCGTTCACCTCCTACTTTCTGGACGGAATATCCCAACGCTTTCTCCTCCCGTTTGATACCCAAAGCCGTCACAACAACTTCGTCAAGCAACTCGGCATCTTCTGATAAAGTTACATTTATCACAGACTGTTTGCCTACCGGCACTTCTTTTGTCTTATAACCGATAAATGTTACCACCAATACCGACTTAGCCGGAACGTTCAGAGAATAACGGCCATCCATATCAGTTATAGTTCCCAGTACCTGTCCTTTCACGACTACATTGGCTCCGGATACAGGTTCCCCCAACTCATCTTTTACAACACCCGAGATCCGGACGTCTTTTGCCATGTTCTCACGGGGAACCAATACGTCCTTTCCGGTTACAATGACATGTCTTCCCTTAATCTCATATTTGACCGGTTGATCACTGAATATAATATCCAATGCTTCAGAAATAGATTTACCTGTCAGATTAACGCTGATCTGTTTGTGCAGTTGTACCTCTTTCGTATCGATGAAAAAAGAATAGCCACTCTGTTTTTTTACAGTTTCTATTGCGTCTTTCACAGTAATATTCCGGACATTCAAGGTTATTTTCTTTTCCTGGGGCAGTGCCGCAAAAGCAGATTGTCCGTTACCTGCTATAAGTACAGTACATAAGCCTGTAATAAATAATGTTTTTTTATGAGCAAATAATGTTGCTCTAATTTTCTCATAAGGAATGTTTTCCATAATTTTGTATTGTTGTTTTTAATAACAAAAAAGTTTAATGACTATCTGAATCGGGAAATGGTACCAACATTTTCCGATTCGCTTTTTATTCACATTGCTAATTTCCGTATCTATTCTCCTTTCTTTTTTAGTTAATACTACTTTGTTTTAATAGAGCTCTATAATATTATTCGTTTTTCTATACTTGAATTTTCCACTGCTGGACATGATCATCAATATGTCATCCAACGAATCATCCACTCTGAAATCGCCGTAAAAGGTTAACTTCTTCTTCTCTTCATTCCTAAAGATAAAGGTGACATCGAATGACTTTTCCAGTTCTCTGACTATCTGTTCCAGGGTCTGTTCATTAAAGAAGTGCGCACCGGTTGTCCAATGTCCGGCTAATGATGCCGGCACTTTGTGTATATCGGTTGTTCCGGTTTCTTTGTTATATATAACCTGTTGCTCCGGTTTCATGATCAGCGATTCATCCGGGTTCTTTATGTTCAACAGATTAACAGATCCTTCCGCCAATATCACTTCTATGTTTTCTTCGTCAGTATATGCTTTCACGCTAAACTTAGTTCCCAGCACCTTTACATCGAGATCGCTGGTATTCACAATAAAAGGCAGTTTTTCATTGCGAGTCACTTCAAAATAGCCTTCTCCTTCCAGCCGGACATGGCGGTCCTGATGGGAAAAACCGCTTGTATAACTCAATTTACTTCCCGCGTTCAGCCAAACCACCGTTCCGTCCTGCAAAACGATCCGGCTACGTGATCCTATAGGAACCTCAACCGTCTGCATCGCATATAAGGAAGATGGATCGAAATGGTTATGCCCCCAGTAATAACCTCCTCCCAACAACAGGATACCTGCAAATATTGCCGCCGCCACTCTGACAAAACGCAATGAAAAGCGTTTCTTCTTTTGCGATACGAAGATTCGTCCCCGGAAATGTTGAAAAGCACGGTTGCTTTCTTCTTGGGTCCCCGAAGCGGCGTTAGCAGCCAGCCACACTTCGGTCATTTCATAGAAATATTGTTTATGGGCAGTGTCGGCAGCCACCCATTGTTCCAATTCAACGCGCTGTTCCTTATTCAGCTCATTATTCAAATAAGCGGTAATCAGGTCATCGGGATAATATATTTGTTCCGTTTTATTCATTTTCTATGTTGTTATAAGGTAGACAAGAATAGTAGAGAAATGGGGTAGTGAAAAAACTCACTTTTTTCAAAAATATTTCACAAAGCAGACCAAAAGCACTATCAGATAGTCTTTTAAACGATCACGCAATATTGATAATGCTTGTTTAATATGATATTTGACGGTATTGACCGAAATGCCCAGACGGGCTGCAATCTCGTCATGTTTCAATTCTTCCAGGCGGCTGAGAATAAAAACCTGGCGTGTTTCTTTCGGCAGGCGTTCAATCTCTTCCTGTACTTTAGCCATCAGTTCCTTTTCCATCAAACGCCCCAACGGATATTCATCCGAAAGAAATAACAAAGGGGAAGTCATATCCATATCATTCAGACTGACCTCCCTCCCGACATAATTCTTCTGTAAATAATTCAGGGAAAAATTCCGGACCATACGTATAAGATACGCATTCAGAGAGATTTGTATATCTATTGTTTTACGATTTTCCCAAAGATGGAAAAACACATCCGATACAATTGTTTCAGCCAGAAATTCATCTTGCAGATATTGCCGGGAGATACAGAACAGACGATGATAATACTTATCATAAAGTATCCGGAAAGCGTTCTCATCACCCTCCTTTACCCCTCTTACTATTTGTTCTTCATAATATTCCACGTGTATCTCGATAAGGACGGGCGAATTTAGTCAAAATGTTTTGACTAAACAACACAAAGCCCCAGGAGACGAATCCCCCGGGGCTTGCTTTTTTTGTCTGTTTTCACTCTTCACAGAGGTAGAACAGAAGAACTTTATTTCATTACTTTAGTATTAATAAATACCACTTGTTCACCTGTCACAGGGTAATTAACGCTATTGCGCTGCGTGATACTCTATTAGAATTATTTGATTATAAATAATTTCTTATTTAACGATTGCTTTTACAGCTGCTTCACCTTCTACAGCTACAAATACTACACCTGCAGGAGTTGAGATTGTAGCTTCGTTAGAAGTAACCACTGTGTTAGCAATTGTCTGGCCAAGGACGTTGCTGATAGTAACTGTCTTGCCTTCTGCACCTATTACAGTAACAGAACCATTTCCTGAAATTACTTTGATAGTAGCAACTTCAACTTCTTCTGTATCTGTTGCAGGACCTTCAGTTGCATTCGGAGCGAATACAGCAGCCTGGTTGATAACCTGGCTAAAGTCTTTTACCGGAGCACTATTTCCTCCACCAACTGAATCGTCAGTATCGTGGTTTCCGTTTTCATTATGGAACTTGCCTAATACAGGAACACCTGTTCCGTTCAAAGTAACCCAAGCACCAGTGAAAGAACCGATACCGGCTTCTGACTTATCAGCTTCAGCCATTGCTACGTCGTAAGATTCAAGCATGATGCCGTCTTCTTCTGTATCACCTACATAACGGATAGCAAAAGCAACGTTGTTGTGTGCACCGTCAAGAGCGATCTTATCGTAAACAATACCTTCCTGATCAGCAGCCAGATAAGTAGGAACTACATACATCTTTTCCGTTGCAGGATCAGCAGCGCTGATGCTTGCGATTGTATACGGAGCTTTCAGAACATACAAGAAATCACCCTGGTGGATAGCTTCTACGAAAGCAAGTCTTGTATAGTTATCGCTATGGAATTTGCTTGCATCTGTCAGTTTGTTGATAGAAGCGTGAATAGAGTCATTCAAGTTAACCAGGAATTCACCTGCTACATAGCCTTTGTAAGGAGCTGAATGTTCGCAAGTTGAATTGATTCCGTGTTGTGAACACCAAGTATAAGCAACTGCGCTATCAGGTCTGATAACAAACATATACTGAGGCATACGAGAATCTACAGCAGCTGCTACTTCGTCTACATACAAAGCTGCATTCTTTCTGCTACCGGCATCAGACAGCGTTTCGATATCCAGATAGTTCAGTAAACCTTCAGCAAGCAAGCTTCTTTCAAACAAGTTACCAGCAGTCTTCGTGTGAGTAAACTTCATGCAGTTTTCTTCGCTGTTGATATAGCTTGCATATTTGTCGCCAACGACAGCATCACCACGCATGTTCATGTACAGAGGTCTTGCATCTGGTTGAATATCGAATACATCGTATTCTCTCTGGCACAGATCGATAGCTTTTGTATGAGCAGTCTGAAGTTCTTTTGACAGAACGCCTACCGGCTGATAAGCAGTCTTGTCATGCTCTACAGTTACCAGTTCGTGATGAACTAAAGTAAAGCAATCAACACCTTCGTTTTCGCTGTTTTCTTTGAATGCGAATGTAGCCCATTTCAAACCGTCTATACCTGCATTGATATCTTTTTCAGAAGCAATCACAAATTTGTGGTTGTTATCGTATGCAACCCAAACATGATCGTTATCAATCTTGTTGGCATCGCTTACTTTTACTTTGTACAAATATTTTTCACCGATAGTACCACCACCAACTTTATAACCGAATGCAGGAGCTGCAACGCGGAAGAATTCAAAGTTTGTAGCTGTAGTAGACAAACGTAAGTTTTCAATTACATCGTTAGCAGACAGGAACTGATTGCTAAAGTCTTTTTCGATCAGGTTGAAAGCATATTTGTTTTCTCTCAATACATCATCAGCAATATTCAGATAGCCGATTGTCGGATTTTCAACAGCGGCGAAAATCAATGTATCAGCACAGTTCAGTGTGTTGTTTCCAGCAAGTGTTGCCACATTGTTATGATCGCGCAAGCCCTGGTAGTTATGGTTGATGATATACACCAATTCTTTGCCTTCTGCATTCTTTCCGGCAGTATACAACTGACCCATAAATGCCTGAGAAGCAAATTCACGGTTTGTGATCTTCACCCAACGGTTTCCACCTTCCGGGCAACCCAATTGTTCAACAACCCACTGTGTTGCAGGCATGTGAGCAAAGTTCTGTTCAGCTTCCCAAACATCGTACCGATAGTGTCCTGCATAATCAGCAACCAGATAAGAACCATTCAAACGTTTTTCATCCAAAGAACTGTTAGTCTTAGTAGTTGAAAGTTGCAGATAATAGATACCTGTTGCCTGAGTTGTACGGTTCAATATAGGCAAATAAGTGTTATTGAAGTTCACTTTCACGTTCATATTTGCGTACGGATAGCAGAACGGCTGATTAGTATGGTTCTCGGCAGCAACAATAGCATTACCGGCAGAGGTTACCACCAAATGTCCCATAGTTGTAGCATTCTGAGGCTGACCTACAGTAATAACTGTACGGCTATCGATACCACTTGTAGCATTCATTGCTGTCAGGGCTACAGGAACGTTTTCTTTCTTTCTAGCAAATTCACCGTTCAGATCTACATTATTACCTGTTGAAGTACCGGCATTCACTGTGTTATAATATTCGTCACCGGTAGCATCGTACAGCTTTGTCTGAGCCCATTTTTTTCCCTGCTGTTTCAATTCTGTTGTTATTACAGAGGCATTCAACGGTTCCAGTACCAAGCTATCGTTAGTTGCATAATAAGTAGCTTTCCAAATATAACGAGCCATTAAAGCATCGCAAGCCCAAGCAGTATGAGTAGTCGTACGTGCAAATGGAGCATCCACAACCTTCAAACCACCATGCAAAGATGGGTTCTGAATAGATTCATGAGTTTCGTCAGTCGCTACCATCAAATATTTGTCAGTAGTCTTCTTATTCAACAGAATATTGTATCCGAAGAATTTGCCATTAGGTTGTACTTTATCCCAATTTGCATAAGCCGGAACTTCATCTGCCACTTCTTTAGCCAGATAAGCACCAGTAACCAAATCTTCGCCTGTGATAGCAGCCGGAGCATTGATCAGACCTGTAGCTTTGAAGATAGCTTCCTCGTTGCTGGTTCTGTTCCGCCATGAACCTTCTGCATCGATCATCGAATTGATATCTTTAGCAGTCAACACCTTTGCACCGGCAGTACGAACTGTCAATGTCAGGAAGTTGATATTGGTCATCTCGTCATTCAATAAAGATTTTTTCACCTTTACAGCAACAACATCACCATCTGTTTTGGCAATCAGTCCCATTACTTTATCACCTTCATGTACATAAGAGTACACTTTCTTCGGACCGAAGATATCGGGTTGTTCATCATCTGAATACCATTCCCAACGATTATTATCATCTTTAATAATAGTTGTCTGATTTGCATCTACATTGATAGTTGTACTAACAGTTGTAGGTTCAAAAGCGTCTGCACAATCATAATTGATAGTATAACCTGTTTCTCTGTTTACAAAAACAAATTCCTTACCACGAAGACCATTGTCTTTTACTTCGATTCTCCACAAAGAACCTGTAAGAGGAGCTTTGTCGATATCCATCACTTTCAAAGTCAAATTACCTGTTGCATAATCGCGAACCTGTACCAAGACCTTAGCAGGAACCAAATCATTTTGATCCTCTGTAACTACAGAACCGTTAGCATTAACCTGTAATTGATAATAATAGTCCGGATTAATAGCCTTAACCCCTGTCAGGCAGGCATCGAACTGTTCTGACAAAACAGCTTGTGTACGGTAAGGAATTTCTCCCTGAGCAGTCAACGCATGCGTTTGAGCCCCCAATGAGAAAGCACTTGCCATAAATGCACAAGCCATCAAAGTAGAAAACTTTTTGTTCATAATCAATAAATTTAATATTAATAATAGTGTTATAAAAGTCCATTTCACGGATTCGTTCAGAGACTGCCAAATGTTAAATGACGAGTTTAAACGTTCCTTTTTTCTCGTCATTTTTGGGTGTATGATTTGAGTTCATACCGGAAAGGTCGAATTTTGTACTAACTTTGTTATTCTGTTGATAAGAAAGGATATAGAGAAAGAAAAAAATATAGGGAAAAAGAGTGGTGGTTAAAAAGATTGTTGTAATTTTGTGACTAGAAAAAAGGAACCTTTAAATTAGTCAGTCCTTTTTCGCACTTCACGTTTTATAATTCAATAGCTACACATTAATCTCCGTCTTTAATCCGTTAGAGAAATATTAAAGGTCTTATATATAATGTACATGCGCGTACATTAATATTATTATTTATCGGAAGCAAAAAATCCATACTATTACGGCTTTTTCCATTTTCAAGCACAAAAATCCAAGAAATCCGGTCTTTCGGAGAATGTAAGCGCACCTGTTTTTCATTCCGCAACCAAACAACTTCTGTATCTTATATTAGGATACCATATTCTCATATATTATGATACAACATTCGTATAATATATGAGAATTGAGTATCACAATATATGATATTTCTGCATCTATACGGATAGATCATTCAGTAGTCCGTAACAGACTATGAATCAATCTCTATCCAAATCATAATACTCCATATATTCGTCATATTGCGGCTCTTCGGTAATGCCTTGGGCAAGGAACAGCTTTTTGATATATGCCTGCTCTTTCGGCCTGACCAGGCGCTTCTTTTGTTTACAGCGGTAATAGGTATTACGTCCCAGATGGGCAATAAGCTGTGATTTGATTGTCTCGGCTTTTCGCAAAGGGATATCATCGAACAGGCAGGTTATGCCTCTGGCGAACCGCTGCGGTTGGTCGAGCAGGAAGAAAGGACACTCTTCGCCGGTGAGAGATGCAAGGTGGCCCGGATTGATAATATATACACCTCCGCGCGTTTGAGGAACACGAAGCCACACCTGATGCCGAAGGCAGGTATCACGACGCACGCATTTCTCGTTGAGACAATGGGCAAAACGACCCGGGAATTCATCATAATTGAAATCTGCTTTCATAATATGTAATAGTTTATTGGTTACATTGATTTACAAAGATACTATTTTATATGACCTGATACGTAAAGCTGTTTCAGAATTTATCATTATCTTCGCCTTCAAATAATGTAAAAGCCATGAGAAAATCAATCATCCTTTTCATATTTCTGCATATCTTGTCTTACGCCTTCCCTATCTATTTCAAACATATCGGGATGAAAGAAGGACTTTCGCAACTTTCTGTCATGTCTATCTATCAGGATGAACTGGGCCGTATGTGGTTCGGGACGGAAGAAGGGCTAAGCGTTTTCGACGGTGTTCACGTAACCTCACATAAACCGACATTAAAGAATGAGAACGGGAAAGAAACAACCGTTGGTAACAGCATCGACTTCATAACCGGAGACAACCAAGGAAATATTTATTTCAATTCGGATAATTCGTTGGTACGATACAACCTGCGTTCCCAGCAGTTTGCCTGCCTGAAACAAGCATGGGTGAATGCGATCGCTTTCAGCGGCGAACAACTTTGGGTGAACGCGTCCGATTCTATCTTTGTCTGGGATACACAGACGGAAGAACTTCGTTTCCGCTTCAAACTGGAACTCTCCAACCAACATGCAACCTGTATCATGGTCGATTCCCAAAAACGCTGCTGGATAGGGACCAATTCCGGATTATATATGAAAGAGGAAGACAAGCCTCTTGCCTATATCATTCCCAGTGAAGATATTTATGCCTTATACGAAGATTCACATAGGAACCTATGGATATCCGCCCGCATGAACGGACTTTACAAACGCGAACCGTCGGGCGATTTCAAACGCTACCGCTTCGATCCGCACAACGACAACAATATATCCAGCAACCAGGTAAGGGGAATCGTTGAAGACAACTCCGGTAACCTTTGGATAGGAACCTTCACCGGACTAAACAAATATAATCCCTATAACGATCATTTCCAGGTATATACCCGCGACAACCTTCCCGGAAGCCTCGCCCACTCCTCCGTTTTCCCGGTTTACAAAGACCGGCAGGGAAGCATCTGGTTGGGTACTTATTACGGTGGTGTCCACTATTTCAATCCTGAAATGGATCTTTTCACGATTTATACGGCAGACAAAACAAGGAAAGACTGCATCAGTTTCCCTTTTGTCGGGCATATGACGGAAGATAAAGACGATAATATCTGGATCTGCACCGAGGGCGGCGGGCTGAATCTCTTCGACCGGAAAAAGAAAACATTTACCTATTTCATGGCCGATCCCGACAGAAACTCTATCGCCCATGACAATCTGAAATCTATTGCCTACAGTGCCAACCGCAATAAGCTTTACATCGGTACCCACACCGGCGGACTATCCATATTCGATATCCCGAAGAAACGGTTCCGGAATCCTTATTTCGAAGACCCTTCGTATGCCGTAAAAGCCGGCGACCGTATCAATCAGATGGCCATCTGGAAAGACAAATACCTGGTTCTCCTGACGCAATGGGGATGTGTCAAAATGGATCTCGATACCGAAAAGATCACCCAGACCTTCGAAGGAGGCAAGCAATACGGTAATCATTGTTTCCTGATCGACTCGCAGGATTATATATGGATAACAACAGGAAGAGTCATCAACAAGATCAACCTGAATAACCAGGAAGACAGGACTGTCTTCCGTTGCGGCGAAAACGGATTGGGAAACCAGCCGGTATCTGCCATCTATGAAGACAAAAAAGGACGTATCTTCTTCGGTACGCTCGGAGCCGGGCTCTATCTGTATGATGAAAAGAATCATACTTTCAGCGGATATACTACCGAAAACAGTATGATCCTAAGCAACTATTGCTACGATATCAAAGAGTCGATACAAGGTTACCTGATCATATCCGGTGATAAAGGACTCTCTTTCCTGGATCCGGAACAACAGTTATTTAAGGTGGTAGAGCTGGGCACCGCACTTCCTGTTTCCGGGATCAACAAAGGATGCGGACTGCTGGTCAGCCCGAATGGCGAAATCTTTGTCGGAGGAATAGACGGTTTAAGTACGTTCTTCGAACAGGACTTGTTCCGGCCTGCAAAAGACTACCGGTTATATTTCTCCGAATTGTATATCAATAATGAATTAGTAAATCCTTCCGACCGTTCACGGGTTCTCTCCGATGCTTTGCCTTATACGCAGGAAATAGAGTTGAACCACAATCAGAACAACCTCATCATCTCGTTCAACTCGAACAACTATATCAATACGTTGAAAGAGACGGCTTACGAATACATGCTGGAAGGCTTCGACAACAAATGGATCAACAATACCGACAACAGCATCCAATACACGAACCTCAATCCGGGTAAATACACCCTGGTCGTGCGTGAGAAACAATACGACACAAAGATCGAACCGCAAACGATCCGGATGGGCATCACGATCCATTCCCCGCTCTATGCCACACCGTTATTTTATCTCTTATACGTGCTGGTCGGCGGCGGGTTGATCTACGGCTTCTTCCGCTTCAAACAATCGCAGTTGCTGCTCAGAACTTCATTGGAGTTTGAACGGAAAGAAAAAGAGAGGATCGAGGAACTGAACCAGGCTAAACTACAGTTCTTTTCAAACATCTCGCATGAGTTCCGGACACCGCTTACCCTGATCATTTCGCAGATCGAACTCTTGCTGCAAAGCAGTTCGGTGGCCCCATCCACCTACAACAAACTACTGAAAATATACAGGAACACGCATAATATGCGGATGCTGATCAGTGAGTTGCTGGATTTCCGCAAACTGGAACAAGGGCATGTGAAACTGAAAGTATATGAACAAAACATCATCCCTTTCCTGAAAGAGATCTATCTCTCTTTTTACGAATATGCTTCCAGCCGTTCAGTAACTTATCAGTTCACCTCCGGGGCGGAAGATATCGAATGCTGGTTCGACCCGAAACAGATGCAGAAGGTATTCTACAACCTGTTGTCGAACGCATTCAAATATTCAAAACCGGGTGCTGCCATCGAAATGGTCGTCGAAGAGAATGACCAGGCGATCATCATAAAAATCATAGACAACGGTATCGGTATCAGCAAAGAAGATATCGACAAGATATTCGACCGTTTCTACCAGGCAGGAAATAACTCATCGGGAATATCGCAGCCGAGCACCGGTATCGGTCTGTCGCTAACCAAGAGCATCATCGGGTTGCATCATGGAAAAATACAGGTAGAAAGTACGCCGGGATACGGAAGCATATTCATTGTGCATCTGCCGAAGGGCCGAAGCCATTTCAAAGAAGGTGAATGCCAGTTTGTGCAACCGGAGAAAGAGATGATCCGCAACGAGATACTGCCAGAAAGCCTGACTCAGGAAATTCCCGAAAGTACCTCCGAATTATCGCTGGCCGAGACGGATGCCACCTACACCATCCTGTTGGTCGATGACAACGAAGAACTGCTCCAGATACTGAACTCGCTATTCTCGCCGGTTTATAATGTCTTACTGGCACGGAACGGAAAAGAGGGACTGGAGATCACACGTTCCCAAAAGCCGGATATCATCGTCAGCGACATCATGATGCCTGAAATGTCTGGAACCGAAATGTGCCTGAAGATCAAGAATGATTTCGACATCTGTCATATACCGGTCATCCTGTTGACAGCGCTCGGTTCGGCAGAGCAAAGCATAGAAGGTTTGCAGCGGGGAGCCGACGATTATATCAGCAAGCCGTTCAATGCCAAAGTACTGCTTGCCCGTTGCAACAACCTGGTGCGCAACCGTATTATCCTGCAAAAGAAGTTCAACGAGCAAAGGGATTTCGATACGCAATCGCTGGCCAGCAACCCGATCGACCAGAAGTTTATGGACACGGTAAACCGAATCGTAGAAGAAAACCTGAGTAATATGGAATTCGACATGAATACCCTGGCTAAAGAACTGGGATTGAGCCGCAGCTCGCTTTATGCCAAGTTCAAAGCCCTGACCGGAATGACACCAAACGATTTCGTCCTGAATTGTAAATTGAAGCGGGCCGCCACCTTGTTGATAACCCGTCAGGATTTGCAGATTGCCGAGATCTCCGACATGCTGGGTTTTGGTTCCCCCCGTTATTTCACCCGTTGCTTCAAAGCACAGTTCGATACGACACCGGCGGAATACAAGAAAAAGAAGGCAGACTAATGCCTGCCTTCAACGATTATTTTTTCTTCTGATAATAACGAACCCAGTCGACCTTCATCTCGACCGGAAGATCTTCCGGGTTGACAGGACCGACCCAGGGGCCACCCAGCTGCATATCGATTAACAGATAATAGGGTTTGTCAAATGGGAATTGACCTTCTTTATCGGTTTCTATGCGGGGATATGAAAAGTTTCGTACATCATTTATAAAGAAAACGAGGCTATCCGGATACATTTCTACGGCATATACATTATAACCTGCCGGATCGATAGGCCCAGTGCTTCCCTGAGGCGGGTCTTTCTTGATATTCAGGTTATGCGTATAAGTAGAATGAACTGTCTGATAAGCAATGCTATCATAATTCAGATGCTCCATGATATCTATCTCGCCGCCCGACGGCCAGGGGTACTTCGCTTCTTCAAATGGTTTTAGCCAGATGGCCGGCCATGCCCCGGTGGCACATCCCAGCTGTGCTTTTATCTCTAACCGGCCTCCATGGAAAGCACGCTTATACTTGGTATAGATGCCTCCGGTAATGTAAGGAACCGTATCTGTCGAACGGTCCGGATTGATTAAACCTTTCAAAACAAGATTACCGTCTATCAAATCATAACAGAGCTCACTGTCAGACATGTATTTTGCCCATTCCGGTGCCCAACGGGGAATTTTCGACCAATTTGTCGTATCCAACCCGTTTGCCTGGTCAAAGTTTTCCTCCCAGACCAACTGCCATTCATCTGCCGGTCTCGTATTGCAGGCAGCCATCATCAGAATGACAGCTGCTCCGCATATCCATTTCATACCTTTTCTCATAAGAAAATATTATTTCGACTCTAACTCCTTCTTACGTTTCAACGCTTCCATGAAATAGTAATCGGCATAATTCAACGGAACGTCTATTTCCGAGTTATGAGGAATACTGCCTACGGAATGCATCAGGAGAAAGTTACCATTCGTTCCCAGAGCAGCCCGGTAAGCCGGAGAACCCAGCGAAGTCATGATACTGTCAGCATATGTCTTATACGCTACGGCATCTTCCACATCCATCGTACTGATTTCATACAATGCGGAAGCAATACAGGAAGCAGTTGAAACATCACGCGGTTCATTCGGAATGTTCGGTGCATCCATATCCCAATAAGGGATCAGGTCAGCCGGCATTGCCTTATGATTCTTCATGAAATTGAATGTTTTCAACGCCTGGTCCAGATATTTGCGATCACCCGTTTCACGGTAGCAAACAACGAATCCGTAAATAGCCCACGCCTGTCCGCGGCTCCAGGCCGATTCATGAGCATATCCTTGTGCCGTATGACGGTTACGAACAGAACCATCTTTCAGACTATAATCGATGACATGGTAACAGCTGCCGTCCGGACGGAAATGTTCCTGCAACGTACGGTCTGCATGAGCAATCGCTATGTTATAAAAAGAGGAATCACCGGATAGACGGGTCGCTTCGAACATCAGCTCCAGGTTCATCATATTGTCGATAATCACCGGACATTCCCAACCGCGTTCCGACTGCCATCCTTTATCTACATTCCATGACTGGATTACCTGGGGAGCCTCACGGAAACGGGTTGATAATGACTTGGCAGCCTGTACCATCACATCTTTATAAGACGGATCGGCCGTCAGACGCAAACCGTTACCGAAGCTGCAATTAACAATGAACCCGATGTCATGATGCCAGGTCAGGTTCTTGGCTTCTTCTATGGCCCATGTATATTTCTGAGCGAGTGGAAGCAAGGCCGTATCGCCCGTCAATTCATACAGATACCACACCGAGCCAGGGAAGAACCCACTGCGCCAGTCTCCATAGCCGCAATAATAAACTGAGCTATCCTTTTTCAAAGTCACAGGATTCAGGCATTTGCCACTGGCTTCAATGACTTCTATCTCGTTACCGAGCTGTGCACGGGCGAAATCGATATTCTCGTCAATAAAACTCTTTTCTACTGTTTTAGGTGTTCCCCCGCAAGAGATCAGGAATGCGGAGAAAGCTAAAGCGATCCAATTTTTCATTCTTCTTTTATTTATTGTTTTGTTTAATTGTAAATGTATAAGTCCCTGATTTCACCATTTTTCCGGCATTCAAGGAGAGACGATAGATTTCTTTTCCCCATACGTTGGATAAACGCGGGTCATCCAACGCGACTGTCTCTACAGACGGGGTGAAAGTATTTTTATCATACAGCAATTCTACCTTTTCTCCGTTTACATCTATCCGGACGATTCCTTCCGAAGAGACATCGATCTTACCCCAGGTCAGGAAATTGACTTGATTCGGTTCTTTCAACTCTTTCAGGGTAAATGAATCCTGAATCTTCACTTCGCCCTTATTCTTATTTAATGTATATGAGCGAACCCATTTGTCCACCCCGGCTTCTTCGGGATAAGCGGTAGCAATATTAGCGGTAAAAGTCATCCGCTTCGGATCGAAAGAAGTCGCAGTCGCTTTATACCGGGAACCAAACGACTGGGGCACTCCGTTTATCATCGGCAGATTATGGTAGTTGCTCTGCATTGTCCAGATCGTATACCGTTCGTTACTGAATGTCTGGCGGGTATAAGTGCCGACACCTGCATCGATAAATACCGGAGTCGTATTTGAATACAAAGAGAAAGTACCGGCATCATTATGATTATGGCTTTCATTGTTATATCCACCTTTCGCAGCCAGGAAAAAACCTGCTTTATTCGTCATATAACAAAATTCCGTTTCCGGATACCAGGTATAAGCCGGAGACTGATACGAAGGTTCCACCTCTCCCATCTCCTTTGCATACAGGAGACTTTGTAAGGTGCGGAACATATCTCTCCCGGAAGAAAGTGATTTTCTGGTTGACAGGCTGTTCAGATAAGCGGCATACTGCATCATCACATCACTGCCTACCGCCTTTCCGTAGCGGAAAATAATCGGGGCATCTCCGCCACCTTTCGCCGAGGCATCCGCGAAGTTAACCACCCAGCCATTCCCTACATAGGAGCGGGCAATATATTCACCCATATTTTTGATAATCGGCTGATCGAACAGACTGATCTTTCCACCGGTCCCGTCGTACAATAATTGCAGATAATCATACATCTTTCCCGCAGCATGTCCCCAATAAGAAGGACCTTCTTCGCAGGCACCGTCCGAATGAGTATAGTTGATGAATTTATCGACCGAGACCATTGTACGATGAACGGCTTCCGCCAGTTTCTCTTTATCGTTTTCCAACAGTAGGAAACATTGCAGTACATTAAAGTTACACCACGGATTCCAGTTGTTGACCAAAGTCCCGGGTTTGTAATTGAAGGCCATCCACCAGAAACGGTCTTCTTTCATATAAGTATCCAGTATTCTTTTCTGTAACTCATGGCGCAGGCGTTCGGAAATAACAGGATTTACTTTATCAAATTCGGTATGGAAGAAATAATAGGTCCAGGACAATAAGGAACCCAGGTCGCCGGCAGTCAGGTCGATCACATCTTCTTTATAATCGGGTAAAGAACGTTTTGAATGTTGTGCGCTCAAATGTGCCGACAATACCCAGGAAGTCATCTCACAGGACTGAAAAACACCATTGATCAGCTGATCGATAAAGCGGCCCTTTCCTTCTGCCAGTTCGGCCATTACCAGGTCGGCTATGGCTCCGTTGTTACTGCCGAAAGGATCTTCCATGATCCGCCGGTTTCCGCTACGTTCGTATTCGATATAGTCGGTTGCTTTAACAACTTTCCATTCATAATCCAAACGTTTTTCTCCTTGTTTGATGTAATCATTCCTGTAATCTCCCAGAAATTGCTCCCAGGCAGTGCGATCGGTATAATCCGGATAAGGAACCCATTGCCGGTCCATCAATAAAACGGATTTCAATTCAGGTATATCTGCCGCCTTTTGCAGCAGATCACGTTCGACATAAGCATTTGCTGATGCTATTATTCCGAATAGCAAACAAAATAAGGTTAAACATTTCTGTGTTCTCATGGTACTACTTTTTTGCTTTGATCACAAAAGTAGAAAGATTGTCTATAACAGAGGCGTCTATTTATCCATTTCATATGCACTTATCGTCCAAAGGCATGGATAAAAACAGGTCAAAAGGTTCTTTTTATTTCATTGTAAATAAAGGTATGTCTTAGTCTGTTAAGGTATTTGATACCACCTTTGAAGCAAGCTGTTTTCACATATATTAAAATATAACTTAGTCCTAATGGAACTCCAATCATACCGATGCAAATATATATGTTATTAATGTTAACGAGTGTATTAATTTATCCATTTAATATGCACTAATAGTCCAGCGCTTATTTGTAAAAAACGATAATCTCCCTATTTTAAAGCCTTTGTATATTTAGCCTCCGGATAAGAATGTTAACGATATTCAATAATAATAACAGTGATGATTTAATCATTCCAAACATCTTTTCAGTATCTGCAACGCAAATACCAATGATTTGTCTTTCTCCGCTCTCCATTTATTTATCAGTGCCTTACCTAAAGTTACCCTAAAATCCACACCGTTTTCAACAGTCATTATATACTAATTGATCTTCAATCCTTTCGCCATCCAAATCAAAAAAACAGCGTAGTTCCATTAGAACTATGTGGTTTTTGCCAAATACCCAGGCTGAAACTCACGGAAAAACAATCAGTAAACCGGGTAAACAATTAATTAATCATTAACTAAATCTGGTGTTATTATGACAAAGGATTTTAATCGTTTTTACTTATCAAAACAGATGTTCCTGGGAGCAACCCTGCTTCTGGCATCTGTAGGATTGGCAACGGCCAGTCCGGCAACAGGAACTACGGGTACAGCCTTACCGACCCCTGTTGCTGCTTCTCCTCAACAAGCCAAATACATTATTAATGGAGTAGTCGAAGATCAGTTCGGTCCGATAGCAGGCGCCAATGTAGTTGAGAAGGGAACCACAAACGGGACAATTACCGATATGGACGGTAACTTTACCCTGGAAGTATCACCTAATTCCGTACTGGTCGTTTCATTTATCGGATTCAAGGAACAACAGATTCCGGTGAATAACCAGAAATCATTACGGATTAAATTATCGGAAGACTCCCAGGCACTGGACGAAGTCGTTGTAGTAGGTTACGGTACGCAGAAGAAGGTGAACCTGTCCGGCTCCGTTACCTCCGTAAATGTCAGCGAGATGGCCGAAAGCCGCCCGTTAACTAACATCTCTACGGCTTTGGCCGGAACTGCACCGGGGGTACAGATCACATCCAGCAACAATATCCCCTCCAACAACGGAGATGCGGATATTAAGGTACGCGGACAGGGAACATTGAACAACTCCTCTCCCCTGGTTATTATTGATGGTGTGGAAGGTAATTTGAACAGCGTCAGCCCGCAGGATGTGGAAACAGTCAGCGTATTGAAGGATGCTGCCTCATCGGCCATCTACGGTTCACGTGCAGCAAACGGTGTTATCCTGATTACCACCAAGTCCGGTAAGGCCGGCAGGATGAAAATCGACTATACCGGTTATGTTTCTTTCCAGAGCCTGAACAAGCCATACGACGTAGTCACCGACTATGCCAGCTACATGGAGTATATGAATGAAGGGATGCGCAACAGCAATAAACCCGAGCCTTTCTCCCAGAACGTGATAAATTTGTGGCGTGAGAAGTCGAAAGACCCGAACGGTCTGAATGAGCATGGTATTCCGAACTATCTGGCATATCCTAACAGCGACATCTTCGATGTGTATGAAACCGGTGTTTCCCATCAACACAGCCTGTCAGCAACCGGAGGTTCCGAAAAAGTGACTTATTATACATCTTTCAATTATCTGAATAACCCGGGTATCCTGGAAAATTGCGGATACGAACGTTTCAGCCTCCGTGCCAATATCGATTCGCAGGTAAAAGACTGGTTGAAAATCGGTGTAAACCTGAGCGGATATACAGCCAATACAACTCCGGTCAGCGAGAACATCAACGATATCTATACCTACGGCTTAACCGGTGGAAACCCGGGTATCGCCTATCTGGACGACCAGAACCGGTTGGGTATCAATGCCAATAATGAAGATGACCCTCAGAACGCTACAAACAATCCATATAATCGTTTAAGGAATGTGAGCGGTAACATCGGAATAAACACGCTGAAAACCCGTATGTATGCGATTTTGACTCCGTTAAAAGGTCTGACTATCCAGGGTTCTTATACCTATGATTATTATGACAAACAAAAGGATTCGAAACCGAACTTCGTCCCGATGTATAATTTCCAGACGAATACGTTATATACGGATGGTGTGGGCCAGACAAGCATCTATAATTACAATGAAAAGACCTACAGGAATTTCATGGATGCCATCGCCCGCTACGAACGTAACTATCTGAATAACCGCCTGAGCACAAATATCATGATTGGTGCCAGCCAGGAACAATACAAACGTTCTTACTTCAGTGCCACCCGTAAGGATTTGCTCGACCCGTCACTGGGTGTAATCGGAGGAGCTATCGGTGAATCTTCCTCAACCGGTAATGTTACGGAATGGGCGATGCGCTCTTTCTTCGGACGTATCAACCTGGGTTGGGATGACAAATACTTATTGGAAGCCAACCTTCGTGCCGACGGTTCTTCCCGTTTCCAGAAAGATAATCGCTGGGGTTATTTCCCATCGTTCTCTGCTGCCTGGCGTATTTCGGAAGAAAACTTCATGAAAGACTTCACCTGGCTGGACAACCTGAAGATACGCGGTTCTTACGGTTCGCTGGGTAACAACACCCTGGGAAGCAACAGAGATAACGACGGCAACTACCTCTCGCAATCGCTGTATGCACAGACCAACTACGTATTAGGCCGTGCCGTGGCAATGGGACTTTCTCAAACTGCCATCGCCAATGCCAATCTGTCCTGGGAAACGACCTATATCACCAACCTGGGGGTTGACTATAATATGTTTAGCAATCGCCTGAGCGGTAGTCTCGAATTCTTCAATAAGAAAACAGACGGCATTTTGATTGACCTTCCGGCTCCTATGGTTCACGGTAACGCGACAATTCCTAAGCAGAATGCCGCCCAGGTAACCAATAAGGGGGTTGAGTTCTCTGTGAACTGGTCCGACAGAGTCGGTAAGGATTTCGACTATAATGTAGGCTTCAACTTCACTTACATCAAAAACAATGTCGATAAATTTAAAGGAGACGAACCTTCGTACGACGGAGCCAGAATGTTGAAGGAAGGACTTCCTATCTGGTCTTTGTATGTCCGCGAAATTGACCGTATCATCCAGACAGATGCAGACCTGGCACTGGTTGAAACGATGTTGAATAACCCGGAAGTAGAAGGTAAGGTCGTATTCCCTTACGGAGTTCCTCAAAAAGGTGATATCCTGTACAAAGACCTGAATGGCGACGGACTGGTAAACGATGATGACCGTACCGTTATCGGAAATGGCAAGAACCCGACCTTCACGTATGGCGTGAACCTGGGATTCAACTGGAAAGGCATTGACTTCTCTACATTGATTCAGGGTGTAGCCGGCATTAAAGACGTATATCTGAGCAACCTGTATAAAAGTGGTGTCCGCCAAGGTTACCAGATGAACCAGGAAGTTATCGACGGACGTTGGTACGAAGGCCGTACGGATGCCAGTTATCCACGTCTGCTGGACTATAGCGATACCCGTAACGAACAGTATTCCGACTTCTGGGTTGCCAGCAAGGCGTACCTGAAAATTCGTAACATCACATTAGGTTATACCCTGCCCAGTCAATGGACCAAGGTTGCCTATATGGACAGAGTCAGAGTATACGGCAGTTTGGAAAACTTCTTCACTTTCTCGAAGTGGAAAGGATACGACCCTGAAGTGAGCGGCGTTACCTATCCGACCATGCGTCAAGCTGTAATCGGTATTAATGTTACTTTCTAATCAGAATGTCTAACTAATAAACAGAATTATAAAATGAAAAAATATATCATGTCTTTTTTAGCAGCCTTATTTACATTGACAGGCTGTTACGACCTGGACAGGGCTCCATACGACCAGTTGAGTTCCAGTACTTTCTGGCAGACGGAAGACCAGTGTAAGCAAGGTCTGATGGGAGTTTACGCCTCCCTGAAAAACACCGACCTGTACGGTAAAATGTTTATGATAGACGTCAACTCCGATGTCGCAGCCGGATATGACCAGTATGAAGCCCTTCAGCTGGGAACCTGTACCCCGCGTACCGGATTCCTGAACGGCAAATGGCAAAACGGATACAACGCCATTCAGCGTGCCAACCTGGCTATCCGCAGCATCGGCGAGGCTCCTATTGACGAAGTGCCTAAAAACCAGATGTTGGGTGAAGCTCGTTTTCTCCGTGCATTAATCTATTTCCACCTGCTGGACTATTTCGGAGGACTTCCCATATACGACGAAACGACCGATCTGGAAAAAGAGTTCAACAACCTACTGAAACCCAGAAGTTCTGCAGAAGAAACACGTGCTTTTATCCTTGCCGACCTGGAAAAGGCATTGGGCGCCGGACTTCCCGACCAATGGAACGATGCAAACTACGGACGTGTTACATTGTCAGCAGCCCAGGCCCTGTTGGGTAAGGTTTACTTGTACGACAAACAATACGACAAAGCCATCGAAAACCTGGAAAAATCCCAAGCTGGACATGCATTACATGATGACTTCGCTGAGTTATTCACTCCGACGGGCCATACCAGTTCCGAAATGATTTTCTCCATCATCAACCTGGGAGGAACAGGAAACAGCTACGGTATGCCTTTATGTTTCTATGCCGGAACCCGTAACTCCTATGGCAGTTGCTGGAACAATACGGTACCTTCCACCAACCTGGTCGACATGTATGAATACAAGGACGGACGCCCGTTCGACTGGGACGAAGTATTCCCCGGCTTCAACTCTGACAACCAGGTTAAGGAACGTGTATTCAGATGCACGGTCAACAGCGACGGTTCGGAAGTACTGGATATCCCGGCTGAATCGGAAAAAGTAAAAGAGATGTACGAACAGCGTGATCCGCGTTTATCGGCCACCGTTATCGCTCCTTACACAACTTATCTGGGATGGAACCGTAACCAGGAACGTCTGATGACTTTCATCTTCGCGAAAAACGAAAAAGGTGACGTTGTTGCCGTAAACGAAAATAACGGTTTCATGCGAAACAATAAGGGGGGATGGGAAACCTATTTCTGGAGAAAATTTGTACCGGAAGGCGACTGGAACGGACAAATTACCGACCGTGCCCATACCCCTGTTAACTTCCCGATTCTTCGTCTGGCAGATGTTTATCTGATGTTGGCAGAATGTTATAATGAAACGGGCAACCAGTCAAAGGCTGTCGAATACATCAACAAAGTTCGTGCCCGTGCCGGAATCGCCCTGCTGAACAGCGGTCCTTCTTATCTGGCCGCCAATACAAAGGATGAAGTATTCCAGCGTATTTTCCGTGAGAGAGCATTCGAGTTGGCTGGCGAAGGTATCCGCGACAGTGACCTGCGTCGCTGGAAATTATCCCATACTCTATTGAACGGAGATGAATTCGGCATCACAGGAAAACGTATGCTAACCCGTGTATTCCGCGAAAACCGTGATTACCTGTGGCCAATACCCGCTACAGAAATCGAAATCAATCCGGATTTGACACAGAATCCGAACTGGTAATAACCCATCTATTTCAAAAAAAGAGGAGGTGAATTCTAAGTCCTCTCCAAACAATATCTATAAAATCT
>ULQP01045629.1_pt1 | contig 25948 bp, 20 predicted proteins | sample 1954571 | NCBI WGS metagenome assembly ULQP01 (sample SAMEA4835657, study PRJEB28245) | human gut metagenome | biome: gut microbiome; material: fecal sample | place: Denmark | collected 2008 | reverse complement strand
AGAGAAAATAATAAAAGTGTGTAAAGAAAATGGAATAGAGCTAACTGGAAATGTGTTTAAAAAAACATCAGAAGAAATAAAAGAAATAGTAAAAGTCTGTAAAGAAAATAAAGTAGAAATTACAGGAAGTATATTTTTTAAATCAGCAAAGCAATTGCAAGAAAATATAGAATATATACGTGAAAACTATGGAGATGAATACTTAAAACCACTAATAATTACTAGAAACATAAAAAATTTAAAATTAGTGTTACCATATTTACAAGAAATAGGAGTATTAAAAGTACTACCGAAAAGTGCATCAATATTATCACTTACATTAGATGAAATAACAGAAAGAGAAAAATTTATAGAGAGTATAGGGGAAAGCGTATTAAATACATATGGAACTAAATTTAATTCAATATTTGGATTATCAAGAAAAAAATATGCTCAAAGAGTTGAAAAAGAAAAGAGCAATCAAGTAGAACTATAAAATCAAAAGGAGGAAAAACAAAATGACAGAAATTAATCCCAAAACACCTATGGAAGAATTAACAATAGGTGGAAATATATACTGTGCAGGAAATGCAAGAGAATTTAAAACAGGAGACTGGAGAAGCATGAAACCAATTTGGATAGAAGAAAAATGCAAACAATGTGGATTATGTTTCCCTGTATGCCCAGATAATTCTATTCCTGTCGGAAAAGACTTAAATAGAGGAGAATTTAATTATGATTATTGCAAAGGATGTGGCGTTTGTGCTAAAGCTTGTCCATTTGCAGCAATAGAAATGAAAGAGGAAGGAGTTTAATTTGAACAATAATAGCCATCTTGCGGCGTTGAAATTCATTCAAAACGCAGTTACATATACCACGTATGCGCCTTTGCCTTTTGAATAAATTTCGCCTAGCAATATAACTATTTTTGTTCAAATTATAAATAGGAAGGAGACAAAAAAATGAGTATAAGAGAAAGATTAAGTGGAAACGAAGCAACAGCAATAGCAATGAGACAAATCAATCCAGATGTAGTTGCGGCATTTCCAATAACACCATCAACAGAAATACCACAATATTTTTCAACATTTGTTGCAAATGGTGATGTAGATACAGAATTTGTTGCAGTAGAAAGTGAACATAGTGCAATGTCTGCAACAATAGGAGCAGAAGCAGCAGGAGCAAGAGCTATGACAGCAACTTCTGCAAATGGATTATCATTAATGTGGGAAATGATATATATAGCATCAAGCCTAAGACTACCAATAGTTATGGCTTTAGTAAATAGAGCAGTTTCAGGACCATTAAATATCCATAATGACCATTCAGATGCAATGGGAGTAAGAGATGCAGGATGGATAATGTTATTTTCAGAAAACAACCAAGAAGCATATGACAATATGTTAATGGCACACAGAATTGCAGAACACAAAGATGTATTATTACCATTAATGGTATGTCAAGATGGATTTATAACATCACATTCAATTGAAAATATTCAATTAGAAAATGATGAAGATGTAAAAAAATTCGTTGGACAATATAAGCCAGAACACTATTTATTAAATAGAGATGAACCAATAGCTGTTGGACCATTAGACTTACAAGCATATCTATTTGAACATAAAGCACAACAAGCAGAAGCAATGAAAAAAGCAAAAGAAGTAATAAAAGAAGTTTCAAAAGAATTTGCTGAATGGACAGGAAGAAAGTATGAATTCTTCGAAAAATATAAATTAGATGATGCAGAAATTGCAATAGTATGTATGAATTCAACTGCCGGAACAACAAAAGCAGTTGTAGATAGATTAAGAGAACAAGGTGTAAAAGCAGGATTATTAAAAATAAGAATGTATAGACCATTCCCAGCAGAAGAAGTGGCAGAAGTTTTATCACATTTAAAAGCAGTTGCAGTATTAGATAAAGCAGATTCTTTAAATGCAGCAGGAGGAGCTTTATTTGAAGATGTAACATCAGCAATGTATGTAAATAAAAAACAAGTTCCAATGGTAAACTATGTATATGGAATTGGAGGAAGAGACACAACAGAGAAACAATTAGAATCAGTATATACAGATTTATCTAAAATAGCAAAAACAGGAGAAATAGGAGAACCATATAGATATTTAGGACTAAGAAGGGAGGAAAAGTAAAATGGCATATAATTTAAAAGAAGTAATGGCAAATAAACCTTCAAGATTTACAGAAGGACACAGAATGTGTGCTGGATGTGGTGCACCAGTAGTAGCAAGAATGATAATGAGAGCATTAAAAACAGAAGATCATGCAGTTGTAGCAAATGCAACAGGATGTATGGAAGTATCAACATTTATATATCCATATACAGCATGGACAGACTCTTTTATCCATACAGCATTTGAAAATGCAGGAGCAACTTGTGCAGGAGCAGAAGCAGCATATAAATCAATGAAAAGACAAGGAAAATTACCACAAGATAAAGATACAAAATTCATTGCATTTGGAGGAGATGGAGGAACTTATGATATAGGTTTGCAAAGTTTATCAGGAGCAATGGAAAGAGGACATGACATGGTATATGTATGTTATGACAATGGAGCATATATGAACACAGGAATACAACGTTCATCAGCAACTCCAAAATTTGCAGATACAACAACATCACCAGCAGGAAAAGTAACACCAGGAAAAATGCAAGTAAGAAAAGACTTAGCAAAAGTTATGGTAGGACATCACATTCCATATGTTGCTCAAACACTTGCGATGAATAATTTCAAAGACTTATACGAAAAAGCAGAAAAAGCAATCTATACAGAAGGACCAGCATTTTTAAATGTTATGGCACCATGCCCAAGAGGTTGGGGATATGCAACAGAAGACTTAATGAAAATTAATAAATTAGCAGCAGATACATGCTATTGGCCATTATATGAAGTTGTAGATGGAAAATATAAAATAACATATAAACCAGCTAAGAAACTTCCAATAGAAGAATTTTTACGTCCACAAAAACGTTTTAAACACATGTTTAAACCTGGAAATGAATGGATGATTCAAGAATTCCAAAGAGTTGTTGATGAGAGATGGCAAGAACTTCTTGACTTGGAAGAGATTACTAATAGAGATGCACGGAAAAAAAGCGTTTTAAAATGTGCAAATATAAGGAAAACTTATATTTAATATTAACATAATTAATTTGATTAATTAACATAAAGATGCTATAATATAATTGAAGTAAGCAAAGAGCTTAGGAGGTGGGAAAAATTACTAACTACTTATAACAGGAATATTTACCAGATAGCTATGTACTCAAAAAACAAATAACAACAAAAGGAGAAAAAAACTATGAGAAAGATCAAAAAAATGATGGTAACAGTTGTGACTATGATGGCAATTGCAATGTCTTTAACTGGATGTGGAAATCCGTTCCGGAAAGATGACAAACATGCCACAGTGTCAGTGACAACATCTGATGGACAGGCATATGTCTTTCAGAGTGTAAATGGTTCAAATGCAACTGTTTCAGGAAAAGAACTTGCATTAAGAAATGGCAAAATTAATTTTAACCTTAAAACAGGTGAAACGGCACATATTGTTTTTAAATGTGAGGCTTGTGGAAACGAGCAGGAATTTAATGTAGCAGAACCATGGTCAGACGTCATTTTCTGTGATTGTCCAGAGGAGATTGACGAAAACAACAATGCCAGGGAATATGCAGCAATTGAAGTCTCATATAATCAGAAGGAGGACAAAGAGAGTTAGTATAAATAAAAAGCTCACATAATTGTGTGGCGCAATAAAAGCTGGGAGAGAAGGTTATGCAACTTTTTCTCCTAGCTTTTATTTTTGGAAAGATTGCAGTGCACGGAAAAAAAGCGTTCTGAAATGTGCAACATAATTAATCATATTTTTTCTGCTTAAATTAAGTAAGAATTGCATAAATTGTAGAAATTTAGTATAATATTTTTAGAAAAATAAATTATATAAGTAGGTGTTAAAAATGAGGTTAATGGATGAGTTGAATGCTAATTCAGAATTACTAAATGATGATGTAGATTATTATATTAATAGAGAAGTATCAAGTTTTTTTGCAAAAAATGAATCTCCAAATTTTAAAGATGTAAAATTATTGATAGATAAATTAATTGTTGAAACTTTAGAGCAATTCGTAAGTGAAACAGGAAAAAGAGATATTAGAACTAGGATTAGTGATTTTTATAAAAGAATTTATTCGATAAAAGAAAATTCTAATTTTCAAATTTGGATGACTAAAAATGAAGATGGAAAAGAATTGTATGGAAAAGTAATGAGTTTACTAAAAAGTGAACAATTTCCTGACCCAAGAGAATATAGTCCTGAACGTGACAAAAGAACTGTAATAGATAGAAGAAATTTGAAACAGGTGGATTTCGATATAAGAAAAAAATGTTTTGAAGATATTATAAATAACGATGAGTTAGATATAGTTACTTCTGCACATATGCAAACTCTTTGTGACATTATTGGAGATAAACCTAAAAATTTGATAGAAATGAATTTAGGAAGAATGGATATGAATCATGCTATACTGATGAAAGTTATATTGCAATATCTAGGTTATAATATAGAGTTAAAGAGCTTATTAACAGGAAATGAAAGTGTTATTGCAAGTAAAATTCCATTAACCTATGAAAAAAGAAATGATAAAATATTTCAAAATTTTGAATTGGAAGAAATGGGAATACCAGATGGATTTTCATTTGAAGAATGGAAAATGGTACAGGAATACGATGAAAGTATTGAAGGACTTGCATCAATATTTAGTAAGTTTAGTGTTCCGCAAAAAGAAAATGCCAATATAATGGTTTCAGAAAGTACAATTGGAAAATCAACAATAAATAGAAATATAGAAGAATTAATAGAAGAATGTAAAATAGGAAAATATGATGATATAAGGAAACATGGAAGTTCTCCTTGTTATGCAATCGATGATGATGTTGTATTAGTTCATCATAAAAATTCAGAGGACTCAAAGATATTTGCTGAATTTTTTAAAAGTCTATCTGATGAAGATAAAAAAAATATTTTTACTGTAATTGATTATAAGGAGATTGAAGGAGATGATAGATGTTGGGAATTACAAGCAAGAGCAAGTGGTGAACATTTTAGAGGAGAGGTTGAAGGGCAAGAACAAATCAAGAACGAATTATTAAATAGGTATTCAATGATTTTAGGAATGCCACAAGAACATATAAGAGATTTTTTTAGAGCAATAATGGTTTTAGGAAGTAATAAAATGGAATATGATAATAGCGGAAATAATGTATTATATGACAAAGACAAAGGATTTCAGATTATTGATTTAGATTATTGTGGAAAGCGTATACCAAATTATAAAATAGACATCAATAATCTATTATTGCCTGATAACTATCAAACTATGACATTGTTGCTAGGAACTAATCGAATTCCGAAAGTTAGTCAAAAGTCATATGGGAGAAAAATTACACAGACAGATAGAGAACAAATAAGGCCAATAATACAAGAAACATTAAAAAAGATTATCTTATCTGTACTAGAGCTAGAATATAATGGTCAAAAAATAACTTATGAAGGGATAAAGAATTGCTTGGAAGAGTATAAAGAATATGGTATAGAACTATCAATTGATGAAATTTTGAATAATAAAAATAAATTTATAACTCAGGAGGAGATTGGAAAAGCAACAATTAATAGAAATATTGAAGGAATTGATATAGCAAAAGAGAAAGTTAGCAATATTGCAGAAAAAATTAGATATTCAAATCAAGATATAGAGCAAGAATAGAGGAGGAAAAATAAGATGGAAGATAAATTTCCAAAAGCTTATTATGAAGTGTTAGAGATATTAAAGTATATGCCATTAGAAAGTGTGAATAAAATACCAAAATCTTTATTAGAGACATTTGAACTTAACAAAGATATTAATCATAATTTTAAAGTAGATATAAATAAAAATTTTGAAGAACAAGACTTATTAGAAGAAACTAAAGATATTTTTGCCAATATATTTAGAGACTTTTGGGCTACTCCATATCAAAAAGAAAGAATTATTGCAAAGCAGAATTATGATAGAAAAGTTTTAGAGGAAGAGAAAAGACGAAAATATAATCCTGATAATTTATTTGAAAAAATAACTAAAGATCAGAATGAATTTTGCAATAATGAGATAAATAATAATTTGAATAATAATCTACCAGTTGAGTACAAAAAAACTTTTTACCAGAAAATTATTGGATTTTTTAAGCGTATATTTAATCTATAATATATTATGATACTAAAAAAGACAGGATAAGTCATTTGATGAAAGTATGCAGATGTGATAAAAAAAGAATTTTAGAAAGAGAGTGAGCAAAAATGAAACTAAACATAGTAATGGTAGAACCAGAAATACCACAAAACACAGGAAACATAGCAAGAACATGTGCAATAACAGGAGCAAAACTGCATTTAGTACATCCATTAGGATTCCAAATAGACGAAAAAACATTAAAAAGAGCAGGGTTAGACTATTGGGACAAACTAGATATAGAAGAACATGATTCATTAGAAAAATTTTTAGAAAAATATAAACCAGAAGAAAACAATATGTTTTTTGCAACAACAAAAGGCAAAACACAATATACAGATATAGATTATTCAAAAATGGATGAAGTATTTGTATTATATGGAAAAGAAACAAAAGGACTACCAGAATGGCTTTTAGAAAAGTATTTAGACAAAAAAACAATAAGAATTCCAATGTTGCCAACATTAAGGTCACTAAATTTATCAAATTCAGTTGCGATAATTACATATGAAATATTAAGACAACATAATTTTGAAGACTTGCAAGGAACAAGTAATTATTTTGATAAATAATTGCACGGAAAAAAAGCGATCTAAAATGTGCAAAAAAAAAAGCGATCTCACGTGTGCACTTGACAACTTTACATAAGCATGCTAAAATATGAAAGTATGCCAAAAAGGTATAGTAACTATAAAAAACTCATTTTAAAAACAAAAATAATTATGGAGGTACAAAAAAATGAGATTACGGTTTAACTTAGGAGCAATTGTAGAAATTATACTCTTCGGTGAAGAAAAGAGTAAAACAGTTACGGGAAAAGTAGTAAGTGTAATGGATGACGAAGTGCAGCTTTGTCCGCAGCTAAGAGTGAAAAGAGAAAGAGAAGTGTCTGATTGGCACTTTAGCGAAGATCCTAATTATAGACAGGATATTTCTGTGGATGCAAATGATATTATACATCTTAATCGTCAACTTATTAAAAGCTGGAAATATGTGCATATAAATGAATTAAACAAAAAAGATGCGGTTAATGAGGAAAAAGATATGATAACCGGAAAAGGTATCGAAGATTTTACCCAAAATGAGTTTGACACTGAAACAGGACTTTGCCTTGGAACTGGAGAATACTGCGGAGATATCAAAGAACATTATGAAATGCCAATTGTAATTGCAGTGAAACAGTCTGAAGAAGATGAAGAAAAAGACCAAAAAAAATAAAGAAACCGTAAAAGAAGCGGACTCTCTTGCAAAAGGGAGTCTATTTCTTTCTAAAAATTTCTTGAAGAAAATAATAAAACGTGATATTATTAGGATTAGAGAGGAAGATAGAACGAGTGGAAGAAATTGAAGGGATATTAACAGAAATAATATATCAAAATGAAGTTAATAGTTATGTGGTAGGAATATTTGAAACAGAAGAAGAACAAATAACAGTTGTTGGATATCTACCATTTATAAAAAAGGGAGATACTTTAAAAATAATAGGAAAATTTGTAGAACATAAAGATTATGGGGAACAATTTAAAATAGAAACATTTGAAAAATTAATGCCACAAACCTTAGGAGCACTAGAAACTTATTTAGCAAATGGAAATATAAAAGGAGTAGGACCCGCAACAGCTTCTAAAATAGTTAATAAATTTGGAGAAGACACAATACATGTACTAAAATTTGAACCACAAAAATTAGCTCAAATAAGAGGAATTACCAAAGACAAGGCAATAGAAATATCAGAAAGCTTTATAGAAAATTGGGAAGTATGGCAGATTGTTGGATTTCTTGAAAGATTTGGAATTGGAGCTGAAAGTGCAAAAAAAGTGTATGATTTATTAGGAATAAATGCAATTGCGGAAATAGAGGCAGATCCATATATACTTATAGATATATCAAGAGGGGTAGATTTTAAGCAAATTGATCAAATGGCAATTGAACTAGGAATGGAAAAAGAAAATCAAAAGAGAGTAAAAAGTGGAATAAAATATGCACTTATAAAAATTACATATAATGGGCATTGTTGTACACTAAAAGAAAATCTAATAGAATATGTAAAAACTTTATTAAATGTAAATGAAGCAACAATAGAAAATGGAATAATCAATCTTAAAGTAAATGACGAAATTGTTGTAGAAAATAGAAATGGTGAAGAATGGATATATTTATATTCGTTTTACAATGCAGAAAATCAAATTGCTAGAAATATTTTAGAATTAGATAAATATAGAAATGTAAAAAAAGTATCTAATATTGAAAAAGAACTAAATTTAGTAGAAAAAAGAACTGATATAATACTATCAGAAAAACAAAAAGAAGCAATAAGAGCAATAAATGATAACAATGTAACAATAATAACAGGAGGACCTGGAACCGGAAAAACAACAATAATAAAAAGTATAATTGAAATTTACAAACAGAAGAAATACAAAATTGTATTGTGTGCACCAACTGGAAGAGCTGCAAAAAGAATGACAGAGACCACAGGAGAAGAAGCAAGTACACTACATAGATTGCTAGAAATAGGAAAAGTAGATGAAGAATCACTATTTAAGAAAGACAATGAATATCAAGGAGCACCAATAGATGGAGACATAATAATAGTAGATGAAGTTTCTATGGTTGATATGTTTATAATGAGCTATTTGTTAGATTGTATATATAAAGGAACTAAATTGATTTTGGTAGGAGACTGTGACCAATTGCCATCAGTTGGACCTGGAAGTGTATTAAAAGATTTGATTGCATCAGAAAGAATTGTAACAGTACACCTTGACAAAATATTTAGACAAGCAGCTAAAAGTAAAATTATAGTCAATGCACATAGAGTTAATAATGGAAAGAAATTTATTAGTAAAGAAGACCCAGAAATGGAAGAAGATTCTAAACAAGATTTTTTCTTTATAAAAGAAAATAATCAAGAAAAGGTTTTAGAACAAGTATTGTCATTATGTAATGGAAGACTTAAAAAATTTGGAGATTATGATTTCTTTGAGAGTATACAAGTTTTAAGTCCTACTAAAAAAGGATTGCTTGGAACAAAAGAAATGAATAAAGCATTACAAGAAGAATTAAATCCACATAGAGAAGGAGAAGCGGAAAAAAACAGTATGGGAGCAATATTCAGAATTGGCGATAGAATAATGCAAATAAAGAATAATTATGATATGTATTGGGAAAAGAAAAATGAGGGCGAAGTTGAAGTAGGAAACGGTGTATTTAATGGAGAAACAGGAACAATATTAAATATAAATGAGAAAGAAAAAAATATATGTGTTAAATTTGATGATGATAAATATGTTTGGTATGAATTTAATGATTTGGAACAAATAGAACACAGCTATTGTATTACAATTCATAAAGCACAAGGAAGTGAATTTGATGTTGTAATTATGATTGTACCACAAGCTGCACCAATGCTTCTTACAAGAAATTTATTATATACAGGATTGACTAGAGCAAAAAAATTACTGATTGTTATTGGAAACGAGAGAGTTATAGATTATATGATTAATAATGTGGACAGTAAAAAAAGAAATACTGGATTAGAATTTAAAATGAAGGACATGAATACTTGACAATTTTTAGACATTATTGTAATATTAAGTGGGAGGAAAAAAATATGAGTAACAGAAGAAGTTTTTTTATGAAATTCACAAGAGAAGATGCAAAAAAACAAATAGAAATTAAAGAGAAAAAATTAAATAGAAAATTAACACCTGAGGAGAAACACAAAATAATAAAAGGAGTAGCACATAATGCGAGGACAAAAGCTATAAGAGCATCTTTAGCTGCATTTTTAGGAATTGGAACAATTGCAGCAGGAGTAACAGCAGTAAGAGCATTAAATCCAGGAACAGAAGTAAGAACAGAAACACAAAGCAATACAAATGAAACAGAAAAAGGAAAATCTTTTAGGGGGGGCATATTAGTTGAAGATAAAGATGAAAAAGAAATCAATGCTTTAAATACTAAAGAAGCGATTGTAGCATACTTAAAAAATATGTATATAGAAGAATATGAGAAAGAAACAGGAGATACAACATTAACAACAGCAGATATAAAAATTATGGAATCTTCACAAGACTATATATATCAACTAGAAGATGGAACATTTGTTACACATGGACAAAATCCAGAAACAACAGAAATGAATATGAAAGAAAATGGAGAAGAGTATTCTACATATACTAATGAAAAAGGAACTGCAATTGAGTCAAATGTATATTCAGTTCGATTAAACGAAAATGATAAAATACTTGATATGATAACAGAAAAGGATTTAAAAAGAACAATTCCAGGTGATAATTATTTAGAAATGAAAGACTATAATTCTATACTTGAAAAAATGGGAAACGTAGTAAGTAAGTCTTATAGCTTAATGAATGTAGTAGGAGCTGAAAATATATCACAAGCAACAGTAGATAATTATAAAAAAGAATTATTGAAAGCGGTAAAGAAATATCAAATTGATAATATAGGGCAAACACAAGATACAACACAACAAGATGTTCAAAAGGATGACGGAATGGAAATAGATGATTAATGTATAAAACACCACTTTTTGCAAACAATATGTTTAAAACATAATTTGCAAGGAGTGGATTTTTTTGAGAAAATATCAAAAATTAGACATAGAAGGAGCAATACTAGATGAAGAGCAACTAAAAAAGCATATGGAAAAAATAGCAATACAACATACATTAAAATCAAAATCAGATAAAAACACATATCCAATACCACAAATGTTAACAAACTATGGGTTAATAAAAAGTACGTATAATCTATTAAATGAACATATAAAATTAGGAATAAACATACATCCAGCTGGAGAATGGATATTAGACAACTTTTATATAGTAGAAGAATCTGTAAGACAAATAGAAAAAGAGATAACATTAAAAAAATACACAAATTTTGTAGGAATTCAAAATGGTAAATATACAGGATTTGCACGAATATACGTATTAGCAAACGAAATAGTAGCATATACAGATAACAGAATAACAGGAGAGAACTTAGAAAAATATTTGCAAGCATATCAAACCAAAAAAACATTAAATATGGAAGAAATATGGAATATAGGAGTGTTTTTACAAATAGCAATAATACAAAACATTGCAGATATATGCGAAAAAATATATAGTAGTCAAATCCAAAAATATAAAGTAAAAAGTATAATAGAAAGACTAGTAGAAAAGAAAGAAAAAAGCGAATTAAAATATAATCAATTTTCTGGAATGAGGCTAAAAGGTAATGAAGTAAAAAATATGAAATATCCATTTATAGAATACATGTCATATTCACTAAAGAAATATGGAAAAAAAGCATATGGATATCTAAATATTTTAGAAGAAGAAGTAGAAAAACTAGGAATAACAGTATCAGACGCAATACAAAAAGAGCATTTTGCAACAGCTATAAGAAAAATAACAATGAGAAATTGCATAACAAGTATAAAAACTATTCAAAGAATAAATTTTTTAGATATATTTGAAAAAATTAATGGAGTAGAAGGAATTTTAAGTAATGATCCAGCAGGAGTATATGACAAAATGGAATATAAAACAAAAGAATATTATAGAAATACAATAAAAGAAATTGCACAAAAAACGAAAATGTCTGAAATATATATAGCAAGAAAAACAATAGAATTGTGTAATAATGCTGAAAGTGGAAGCAAACAGAGCCATATAGGATATTATTTAATAGATGATGGAAGAAGCGAATTATATAATAAATTACAATATAAAGAAAAAATATTAAAACCACAAACAAAATCAAAAATTTATATCATAACATTTTTTATACTAACATTAGGATTATCAATTATATTAGCAGGAGTAAACGAAAAAAGTCTAACTAAATTTATATTAACAACAATATTTTTAATTATACCAATATCAGAATTTGTAACTCAAACAATTCAATATATATTAGGTAAAATAATAAAACCAAAAATAATACCAAAGATGGAATTAGCAAATGGAATAACAAAAGAAAATGCAACATTTGTAGTAATACCAACAATTATAAAAACAAAAGGAAAAGTGCAAGAACTATTTGGAAAAATGGAAGTATTTTATTTAGCTAATAAAAGCCAAAATTTATATTTTGCATTATTAGGAGACTGTTCTGAAAGTACTACAAAAGATGAAAAATTTGATAAAGAAGTAATAGAAGAAGGGCTAAAACAAGTAGTTCTTCTAAACGAAAAATATTCACAAAATGGATTTCCGATATTTCACTTTATTTATAGAGAAAGGCAATACAATAAAAAAGAAGATAAATATCTAGGATGGGAAAGAAAAAGAGGATTACTTACACAATTTAATGAATATATCTTAAAAAATGAAAAAAATAAATTCAAAATAAACACAATAAATCAACAAGAATTACCACAAATAAAATATGTAATAACATTAGATGCAGATACAGACTTGGTTTTAAATACTGCATTTGAACTAGTTGGAGCTATGTCACACATATTAAACAAACCAGAAATACAAAATGGAATAGTAACAAAGGGTCATGCATTAATGCAACCACGAGTAGGGATAAATTTAAATGTTAGTCATACAAATTTATTCACAAAAATCTTTGCAGGAGCTGGTGGAATAGATAATTATACAAATGCAATATCTGATATATATCAAGATAATTTTCAAGAAGGAATTTTTACAGGAAAGGGAATATATGATGTTGAAATATTTTCAAAAGTATTAAAACAAGAAATTCCAGAAAATACAGTACTTAGTCACGATTTATTAGAGGGAAGTTATTTAAGATGTGGATTAGCGTCAGATATAATGTTAATGGATGGATATCCTACTAAATATGCGAGTTTTATGAATAGGTTATCAAGATGGACAAGAGGAGATTGGCAAATTACAAGATGGCTAAAAAGCAAATTAAATGCACTTTCAAAATTCAAAATATTTGATAATTTAAGAAGAAGTTTATTTGAAATAGCAACAATAGTTTTGCTAGCATGGGGAATATGTACAAAAAGTCAATGGCTAGTATTAATATCACTTGGAGTTGTTATATATCCATTTGTATTAGAAATTTTAACATTGGCATTTTCAAGAAAAGAAGGAGAGAAAAAACAAAGAACATTTACACCACATATTGCAGGTGTAAAAGGTGCAATATATAGGGCAATTTTAACAGTAGGTTGTGTACCATATAAGGCATATGTAGAATTAAAAGCAATTTGTAAAACAATATATAGAGTAAATATTTCTCATAAACATTTGTTAGAATGGATGACTTCAGAAGATGCAGAAAAACAATCTAAAACTACATTTGAAAATTATTATAAAATGATGGATATAAATGTAATATTCGGAATATTAGCAATTTTACTGGGTTTTGATAGATGGTTATTAACAATTATTGGAATTTTGTGGATAACTACTCCTTATATCATGTATAAAATAAGCAAAGTACCTGAAAATAACAAGAAAAAAATAGCGAAAGAAGATAAAATATATCTAAAAGAAATTGCACAAAGAACTTGGCAATTTTTTAAAGACTATTTAACAGCAGAAAACAATTATATGATTCCAGATAATTATCAAGAAGACAGAAAGCAAGTAGTAGTTCCAAGAACATCATCTACAAATATAGGACTTTCAATGTTAGCAATAATATCAAGTTATGACCTAGGATTTGAGGGATTAGAATCAAGTATAGATAGACTAAAAAAGCTAATAAATGTTGTATATGAACTTCCAAAATGGAATGGACACTTATATAATTGGTATAATATAAAAACCAAAAAACCATTAATTCCAAGATATATTTCAACAGTAGATAGTGGAAATTTAGTTGGGTATATGTACACAACAAGAGCTTTTTTAGAGGAGCTAGACAAAACAGATGAAGTAGAAGATTTGATAAATAAATTAACAGATATGATAGAAAATACAGATTTTAAAGTATTATATAATGAGGAGCAGAGGTTATTTTCAATAGGATTTAATATAGAAGAAAACAAATTAACAGATTCATATTATGACTTATTAGCATCAGAAGCAAGACAAGCAAGTTTAGTGGCAATAGCTAAAAATGATGTGCCATCAAAACATTGGAATAATTTAAGTAGAACATTAACAGTATTACGAAAATACAAAGGACTCATTTCATGGTCAGGAACAGCATTTGAATATTTAATGCCAAATATCAATATTCCAAGATATAAAGGAAGCTTATTAGACGAATCATGTAAATTTGCAATAATGAATCAAATTGAATATAGCCAAAAACTAGGAATACCTTGGGGAATATCAGAAGCGGCATTTAATTTAAAAGACCTACATTCAAATTATCAATATAAAGCATTTGGAATACCATGGTTAGGGCTAAAAAGAGGATTAGCAGATGAAATGGTAAGTGCAACTTATGGAAGCGTATTAGCAATAACAGATATGCCAACAGCAGTATTAAAGAATCTAAAAGAATTAGAAAAACAAGGAATGTATGATAAATATGGATTTTATGAATCAATAGATTACACACCAGAAAGACTTACAAAAGGTCAAAAATCAATACCTGTAAAAACATATATGGCACATCATCAAGCCTTGATACTACTATCTATAAACAACTTATTTAATAATCAAATATTTCAAAAAAGATTCATGAAAAATCCAGAAATAGAAGCAGTAAGTATTTTATTGCAAGAAAGAATACCAGAAACATTTATAATAACAAAAGAATCAAAAGAAAAACCAGAAAAAATTAGATATCAAGATTACGAAAATTATACAGTAAGAGAATATAACAAAATAGATGAGAGAGTAATCAGAGGAAATGTAATAGGAAATGAAAAATATGTTGTGGCAATGAATCAGATAGGATGTGGAGTAAGTAAATTTGAAGAAAATTATATAAATAGGTTTAAAAGAACAGATGATTATAACCAAGGAATATTTTTCTATATAAAAGATATAAAAACAAATGAAATCTGGTCTGCAACAGATGATAATAATTGTGAGCAATTTACAGTTCAATTTATGCCAGACAGAAATCAATTTGAAAAAACAGAAGAAGAAATAAAAACAAAATTCAAAGTTACTGTTGATGCAAATGAACCTGTTGAAATACGAAGACTTGAAATTCAAAATAAAACACAAGAAGAAAAAATATTAGAAGTAACATCATATTTTGAGCCAGTACTTTCAAGAAAAGAACAGGACTATGCACATCAAGCATTTAACAATCTATTTTTAGTATATGGATATGATGAAGAAAATGATTATTTGACAGTAAAAAGAAAGAAAAGAGAAAGTAATCAAAAAGAATTATATTTAATTGCAAAAATGCAAACAAATAGTGAAAAAATAGGAGAAACAGAATATGAAATAGATAGAGCAAAATTTACTGGAAGAAATAATTTTGGAATACCAAAAGCTGTTCAAAATTCAACTCCATTGTCTAGAAAAACAGGACTTACTACAGAAGGAATAGTTACATTAAAAAATACAATCAAAATTCAACCAGAACAAAAAGTATATGTTGATTTAATATTATCAGTTGAATATGAAGAACAGCTAGCAATTCAAAATATAGAAAAATACAAAGTAATAGAAAATGTGGGCAGAGAATTTGAGATTGTAAAAGCTAAAACAGAAGCAGAATCAAGATATCTTGAAATTAAAGGTAAAGATATGGATGTATATCAAACGATATTATCATACATTTTGTTTGATAATCCGTTGAAAAACAATTCTAAATTGGCATACAAAACCTATGAGCAAAAAGACTTATGGAAATATGGTATTTCAGGAGATTTGCCTATAATTACAGTTACAATAAAATATATAAATGATATTTATGTTATTAGGCAAATTATAAAAGCATATGAATTTTTTAGAACTAAAAATATTCAGGTTGAGTTGGTAATAATAGATGAAGAAAATTACAGTTACGAAAACTATATAAAAGATGAAATTGAAGGAGTTATTTTAAATTGCCATTTAGCATATATGAAAAACATCTATGGTGGGATTTTTGTACTTTCTAAAAGTGAGATAGATGTACAAGATTTAAATTTAATAAAATTTGTATCAAGTTTAGTAATTGATAGCCATTTAGGAAATCTACAAAATATCATTAAAGACATGGAAGAAGATGTATTAGACGAATATAGAATTGTTGAAAATACTTCTAAAATAACAGGAAAAGAAGATAATACAAAAGATATAGATGTTTTAAATAATATAAAAGAACCTAAATATTACAATGAATATGGAGCTTTTTTAGAAGATGGAAAAGAATATGTTATAAGAGTAAATAAAGAAAACAAATTGCCAACAACATGGAGCCATATAATAGCAAACGAAAAATTCGGTAGTGTAGTAACAGAAAGTGGCGGAGGATATACATGGTATAAAAATAGCAGATTAAATAGAATTACAAGTTGGCAAAACAGTGCATGTAGTAATATTCCATCAGAAATAATTTATTTAAAAGATGAAGAAAATGGACGTATATGGACACCAACTGCAATGCCTATACCAGATGACAAAAATTATAATGCAATATTTGGATTTGGCTATGCTAAATATATTCATTCAAGTGATGAAATTATACAGGAATTAGAAGTATTTGTACCACAAGAAGAAAGTTGTAAAATTAATATTTTAACATTGAAAAACAATGCTCCTAAAAAGAAAAAAATAAAAATTCTATACTATGTAAAACCAGTAATAGGAGAAGATGAAATAAAATCAGACAGTTATATAAAACTTAAATATGAAGAAAATTCAAATATGGTAATTGCTAAAAATCTTTATAATGTTGATGAATTTAATGATACAATATATGTTTCTAGTAGTGAGAAAATTAAATCATTTACAGGAAATAAAAAAACATTTAATATAAATAATGTAAGACTTGATAATGATAATGGAATAGGTAAAAAGTCTTGTATAGCAATAGAATTAGAAATTGAAATAGAAAGTTTTTCTGATAAAAAAATATCTATAATTTTAGGCGCAGAAGAAAATTTAGTTTTAGCAAAAGATATTGCATATAAATATTCTAAAATTCAAAATTGTAATATGGAACTTGTAAAAGTAAAAAATAAATGGAACGAATTATTAGGAAGAGTACAAGTAAAAACACCATATGAATCTTTAAATATAATGCTTAATGGCTGGATTATGTATCAAACTATTTGTAGCAGATTACTTGCTAAAAGTGGATTTTATCAATCTGGTGGAGCATATGGTTTTAGAGACCAATTGCAAGATGCATATGGTACAAAGTTTTTGGATACAAATATTTTATATAATCAAATAATAAAACACAGTAAGCATCAATTTATAGAAGGAGATGTTGAACATTGGTGGCATGAGGAAAATAATAGAGGAATAAGGACTAAATTTTCAGATGATTTATTGTGGCTTCCATATATGGTTATAAAATATATTAGACACACTGGAGATTATGAGATTTTAAATGTTATTACACCATATTTGCAAGGTGCAAAGTTAAAAGAAAATGAAAAAGAAAAATATGAACAATATTTGCCATCAAATATTGAAGAAAGTATTTATGAACATTGTAAAAAAGCAATTGACAGAGCATGCGGAATTAGTGATAATGAGTGGAGTTTTGGAGAACATGGATTACCTAAAATTGGAATAGGAGATTGGAATGATGGATTCAGTAATATAGGACCAGAAGGTAAAGGAGAAAGCGTATGGTTAGGATTTTTCTTATATGAAATTTTGAAAGGTTTTATTTCAATTACAGAATATAAAAGTGATTTAGAGAAGACTGAACAGTATAAAAAGATTGCGAAACAGTTGCAGATAAGCTTAAACACAAATGCGTGGGATGGCAGATGGTTTAAAAGAGCTTTTGCTGATAATGGTGACGTCTATGGAAGTATGGAAAATGAAGAATGTAGAATTGACAGTATTGCTCAAAGTTGGTCTGTAATTTCTGGTGCAGGAGATGAAGAAAAACAAAAACAAGCAATGGAAAGCTTAGAAAATCATTTGGTTGATATTGAAAGTGGAATTATTAAATTACTTGATCCACCTTTTGAAAAGGGCAAGCTTGAGCCTGGATATATTAAATCTTATGTTCCTGGTGTTAGAGAAAATGGTGGACAATACACACATGAGTGTTGTTGTTAGCACCAGTTTTGAAAAATATTGATACTCTTACATAGAAAACACCGAAAATATTTGACAAAAGGCAAAAAAAATGCTAAAATATTACTAGAATATGAATAAAATATAAAAGTAATCATAAAATAGTAATAAAGAGGTGAGAAAAATGAATTGCTATAATATGGTGTTAGAATATATAAATAAAAGCGAAAAAGGAATACCAATTTATATTGAAGAAATTAAAGAGCATATTATAAGATTTTACAACGAAAATGAAAAAGAAAAAGTATTCAATAATATTAAAGCTATTTTAAATAGAATGAATAAAGAAGGCATAATAGAAACAGCATATAAGGGCATTTATTATATCCCTAATGAAAATATATTTGGTAAAATGTTACTTGGGAATAGGCAAATAATTAGGTATAAGTATATAATGGACAAAGAGGGTAATATAAAAGGTTACATTACTGGAGCAAAGCTTTTTAATGAAGCACATTTAACTACTCAAGTTCCAAATGTTATAGATATTGCTACAAATGAATGTAAAAACTTTAATAAATATGAAAATAAGAATTTGAATGTTATAATTAGAAAACCTAAAATTGAGATAAACAATGAGAATTATAAGTATTTACAATTATTTGACTTAATAGAGAACAAAGATAATGTAGGAATTGAAGTAGATAATCCAGATGAGATAATATATAATTTCATTGAAGAAAATGATTTAGATTTTGAAAAAATAATTAAATATGCTATGGATACAAAAAGCAGAACAGTTATTAATAAAATACTTGTCCTAGCAAGATAGGAGGTAAAAATTAATTTACATTTAAATAAAGAATTATTTAGAGAATTTATAGACAACTTAAATACAAAAACAGGAATAGATTCAGATATTATTGAAAAAGATTATTATGTATGTACAATATTGAAAGAATTATCAAAAAATCAAGATGAATTACAAGCATATTTTAAAGGTGGAACAGCAGTCTATAAAATATTAGATACAATGAATCGTTTTTCAGAAGATATAGACTTAACAGTAAAAGTTATTCCTGAACAATCAAATACTAAAAATAAAAACAGACTAAAGGAGTCGGCTCTAGGTTATGAGATAGAAAGACTAGAATTATCAAAAGATGAGTGTATTGATAATAAGGGAAGTGTTACAGGAATATACAGATATAATTCTATTTATGATACTAGTAAAGATCCATTACATAGAGCAGGAATTATACAAGTAGAAGCAACATCTTTTACTGTTAGTGAGCCATATAAAAGATATAATATTGAACCACTTATATATAAACTTGCTAATGATAATGAAAGAAAAATATTAAAAGAAAAATTTGGAATATCAAATTTTGATATAAACATTATTAAGCTAGAAAGAATGTTTATAGATAAAGTTTTTGCAGCAGAGTTTTATTATATTAGAAATATGTATAAAGATACATCAAAGCATTTATATGATATTACAATACTAGCACAAACAAAGGAAATCAAAGAACTCTTGGAAAATAAAGAAGAACTAGAAAAACTAATTTCATATAAAAGACAAGAGGAAAGCATTAGAAAAGGTGGAATTGATGCTGATTTGAAAATTAAAGACTTCACCTATTTAAAACAAGACTTTAATGCGGATTTGTTAAAAGAATTTGAAAACATGCAAAATAAGTATGTACTAAATGATAAATATAAAATAGAAATCAGTGAAGTAAAGAATACTTTAAATGAAATAATAAATAATAAAAATATTATATAATCGAAAAATGTGAAACAAAATATTCAAAAACAGAGTAAAATGTTTCACATTTTATTTAATTGAATAGAAAAATAGAAAGCATTTGCAATATAAATATTGCAGGTGTTTTTTAATTGTTTTAGAGATATGCAGAACCTCTATAAAAGTTCTAGGTTTAGCAAGCCGATGCAATAAAATATGCTCGTATTAGTGTAAACGGTCTATTTATACAAAGTGCGTAAGTGAGAACTTGGAACTATAGACTCACAATAAAAAAAGAGTATTGGTGGATACTTGGATGTGGATTTATAATTGCGAAAAGCTTGGACAAGTATAAGCAAAGATATTAGTTTATCAGCAATTATAGTAACAGAAGTTACTTACTAGACTGCCTATGAAACTTGGCGAGCGACCGACGGTTTCTTAAAATAAAGGCGTAATAATCCTATTTAAAATCTGGGATATATTACGCCTAATCTACAAAGCTCACTCTCTCTGGTTTCTTAATAGTTTGACAGTATTTTGAAAGCAAGCGTCACATTTATACTCCCATATAAATACCACTTGTAATTTTTTTTATAAAACTGATTTGATGGGGAATGCTTCCCCAAACCCCTTAATATTTTCAATAGAAGACTGGTAATTTTTTTAAAGAAGGAGATAAAAGAATATAAAAAAAACAAATATGGATAGATGCAAAAGAAGATGAATTACTAAAGAAAAAATCAAAACAAGCAGGATTAAGTGAATCAGAATTTGTTAGAAGTTTAATTAAGGGATATAGAATAAAAGAACAACCAACTGAAGAAATAAAATCTTTTCAAAGAGAGATATATGGAATAGCAAATAATATAAATCAGATAGCAAGAATTTCAAATTCAAGATATAGTACATCTCATGATGATTATAGTTATATCTCTAAAAAACTTTCAGATTTTATTTTAAGATTTGAAAAAGAAATTTATTCAAGAAAGAAATAAGGAGGCTTTCTATGGCTATAACAAAATATAAAGTAATACAAAAAAATTTAGAAGCTGTTATTAACTATGCTAAAAATGGAGAGAAAACAGAACATGGGATATTAGTATCTGGAATAAATTGTTTACCTGAAAATGCATATACAGAAATGATGTTAGTAAAAAAGAATTTTCATAAAGAAGATGGAAGACTTGGTTATCATTTTATACAATCATTTAAGGGTAAAGAAGTATCTGCTGAAGAATGCAATGATATAGGTATGGAACTAGCAAATAGTTTATGGGAAGATAAATATCAAGTATTAGTTTGCACACACATAGATAAAGATAATGTCCATAATCATATAATATTAAATTCAGTTTCTTTTTTTGATGGTGGCAAATATCATAACTCTAATGTTGAACTTGCACTTTTAAGGGAAACAAATGATGATCTATGTATAAAATATGGACTTTCTGTAGTAGAAACTGATAAAGCAAATATAGAAGATGAAATTGCTGAAAGTAGAATTGCAAATTATAATCGTAATAGCGGTAAAATGGAACTTATAAAAAAGGATATTGATGAAACAATTGAAAAAACAGTAAAATATCAAGATTTTATTGATGAATTAGGCTATAAAGGTTATTTTGTAAAAAAATCTAATAATTCTATATCTATATCAACACCTTATTTTAATAGAAATATAAGAATTGCAAGAGCATTTGGAGAAGATTATGCTTTTGAGAATATAAAACACAGAATATATTATAATGACTATAGATTCAAAAACGATAGTAATAAGACATATAAAGTCAAAATATATGATGGAATAAAAATAAATTCAGAATTACTAAAAACATCACATTTTTATAGACTATATGTTCATTTTTTATATGTTTTAGGAAAATTACCACCTAAAATACATTATGAAGAAAGAACACCTGAATATTATAAGGAAATAGATAAATTCAACAAATTGTGTGATGAATTAAGTTTGATAAGCAGTAAGGACTTAAAATCAATAGAAGATACACAAAATTTAAGAACACAATATCTTGAAGAAATTTCACCATTAAAGGCTCAAAAAGAAATATATATGAAATTATATAATAAAACTGATAATGCAGCTGACAAAACAATTTTAAAGGCAAGAATTAATATTTTAAATGAAGATATTGAAAGATTAAATAAAAAGATACAAATTTGTAAAAGAATAATTAACAAAGCCGAAAAAGGAGAAAAAGAAGATTGGATAATACAAAAAAGATTTCAAGATAATAAAGAAAGAAGTGAGAAAGAAAATGCTAAAAATAAAGATAGGAAAAAAACAAGATAGGGCTACATGTAAGTGACTCTATCTAATGTTATTTTTTGTTATAATCTTTAGGTTCGGCTTCGATAAATCTTTTATCAGCAAAGAAATCACTTAAAGAAATCCCTAATGCTTCGCATAAGAAAAGTAAGTTTTCTAGACGAATTGTTTTTGTTTTTCTAGTTAAGAATTGAGCAATAGTAGAACTATATACTCCACTTAATGTTTCTAACTTATATATAGTCATATCCTTTTCTTTCATTAATTCTTTTATTTTTAATGCAATTAAATCTGAAAAATCCATAATAATCACCCTAAATTTAATTTTAACAAAATATAAATAAAAAACCTCTCAATAAATTGAGAGAATTTTACCAAAAATATTTACAAAATACTGAAAACAGTATATAATTGGCTTGGTAGGTACAAAGCAACAAATTTAAAAATTATAATATTGGTCTGTATTTTCATAATTTGTTCTAAAGTAATATTTAATATTTTACATATAATTTTTAATTCATAGTCCCTAACAAATAATTGCAAAGATTCAATACGACTAATATCAGAATGATATAAGTTGATACCATAAAGAGATAATTTGTCAGATAACTCTCTTTGCGATAAATTATTTAATTCTCTATACTTTTTAATATTTAGACCAACAACGTTAAAATTGCCGTTTAAATTTTTTGTTTTCATAGATTATATTATCTCCTGAATATTTGACTTTATTAATAGTTTAATATAAAACTATGCCTCAAATGTTGCGTACCAAATACCGAAAAATTAAAGGATGGAAGAATATGAAAGAAATAAAAATTGTAATTGCTGATGATAATACTTATTTTTGTAAATTTCTAAATGATTATTTAAAAAAGTATGAAGATATAGAAATATTGGAAACTGCAAACAATGATGATGATGAAATAAGAATGATTGAAGAATTAAAACCAGATATTGTTATAACTGACCTTATGAGAGAAGATAAATATACAGGACTAGATATTATTAAAAGATATAAGGACATAAAACAATCTCCTCAATTTTTAGTTATATCAGGAGATTTCAAAAAGGATATTATAGATAATTGTATGAAAGTTGCTGGATATATAAGAAAACCAGTCAATGATTATAATAAAATATATACAGAATTAAGAAGAATAAGAAACGAAGCCATAGATAGAGAATATGAGGAATGGAGTAATAAGTATCATAATGTAGAAATAGTTGATATAAAGAAATTTTTAACTTGGAAGGATAAAAAAATATTGAAAAAATTAGGTATTAAAATAAAGAATAAGAAATATACAGAATATGAGTTGGAGTGCTTAACAATGGATTTATTAGCTTATTATGATGACACAGAAATGGACTTGTCAGAAGAAGAAAAACAATTCCAAAAATCATTAGAAGATACCAAAGTGAGTAGAGAAGAGTATAATATACTTTTGGATAAAGTGCAAAGCATAAATGAAGGACTCTAAAACATTGTTTCGGTAACTTTTTAAGAGGATTTATGCTAAAATAAAGAGCAGTGTAAGGAGGAAAAAATGAGTGATAATATTGGTAGAAAAAATGTTTTAAGAATGCCAAAAGAAATTTCTAGTGTAGAAAGAAGTGTAGAATCAAAAGATGATAAAATAGAGATATCAAAAGTAGTTTCTAATGCACAAAATACAAAATATAAAGGCGATAATGAAATTGTATTAGAACACCCAGATGTAGAAAAGAACACAAAAATTCCATCAGACTCTAGTGAGCTTATAGTAATAACTAAAGCAAAAAAATTGACAGCTTATGTAATAACTATTACTGAAAAATCACCTAAAAAGTTTAGAGCAGTTTTTATAAATAGAATGCAAAATTATAGTTTGGATTGTATTGAAAATTTAATAGAAGCAAATTCAATTAGAATGGATAGTGCCAAAAATAAAGAAAGAAGAAGAGAGTGCCAAAGGATTGCATTTTTAAAATTGAAACTATTAGGATATATATCTTTTCTTGCATTAGAAAACCAATGTATTTTAAAAAAGCAATATCAACAAATATCATTACAATTATCTGATTGTATAAGTTTATTAGTTGCGTGGCGAAAAAGTGATGCTGAAAGAAAATAAAGGATGTTATGCAGAAATGCTTTCATTAAGGCAAGATTACAATCGCACGTGTGGCATTGACTTTTAGAGACTTTTTGTGGCTTCGCTCCGCCTATAATAGATACAATGTAAACTATGTAAATGGCGACGGCGACTGGAACAATAAATATACTAAAAACAGAAATGCTGGGCTGTGCCCGATTTGCCTTTGAATGAAGGATATTTATCTTTCAAAAATGACCAGAAGTATTTATTCTAAGTAGAATAAATGAGTGTTTAAGGCAAAGGAATCTTGCACTTTTTTGAACTCTAAAAAAGAGTCAGAAGAAAATGGCTATCTTAACGTCCGACGCGTTAGCTTTGGAAGTTTATCTAGTAATAGAAAGATAGCTCTTTTTTATTATATGGAGGAATAGAAGTGATAGAAGAGTCATTTAGTTTTGAAAAGCTGTTAGAAGCACATAGAAGATGTAGATGTTCTAAACAGCACAAAAGAGAAACTATAAATTTTGAAATAAATTTAAGCCAAAATTTAATAGAATTGTCAAACCAAATAAAAAATAAAACATATAAAGTTGGTACATATAAACAATTCAAGATATATGAGCCAAAGGAAAGGATAATAGAAGCTCTACCATATAAAGATAGAGTGGTTTTAATGGCTTTATGTAGTAATATTATAGAGCCAAAATTTGAAAGAAGATTAATATATGATAATGTGGCTTGTAGGAAAGGCAAGGGAACAGACTTTGGAATAAAAAGGTTGGAAAAGTTTTTACATTCATATTATAAAAAATTTAAAACTAATCAAGGGTATGTGTTAAAGTGCGATGTAAGAAAATATTTTCAAAATATTGACCATACAATACTATTTAATAAATTAAAAAAAGAAAAATTTGATGAAGACGAAATATGGATTTTAAAATTAATAATAGATAGTAAAAATCAAGAAAATGGTGTAGGACTTCCTATAGGAAATCAAACGAGTCAATGGTTTGGGCTTTATTATCTTGATGAAATAGATAGATTAATAAAGGAAAAATTAAGAATAAAGTATTATGTTAGATATATGGACGATATGATTTTATTACATAATGATAAGGAATATCTAAAATATTGTAAAGAAAAAATAGAAAAATGTGCAAATGATGATTTAAAGTTAGAGCTAAATAATAAAACTCAAATATTTAATATAAAAGATGGAATAGATTTTTTAGGATTTAGACATATACTTACTGAAAATGGAAAAGTAATAAAACTTTTACGAGGACAAGCAAAACTAAAATTAAAGAGAAATATGAAAACATTATCAAAATTAAAGGAAAGCAAATTAGTAGATGAAGATTATATAAATATTAGATTAACAGCCTTTTATGCACATTTATGCCATTCTAATGCAAAAATCTTATATAGAAGAATAAAAAAATAAATAATTTATAGAAA
>ULQP01060916.1_pt1 | contig 26641 bp, 7 predicted proteins | sample 1954571 | NCBI WGS metagenome assembly ULQP01 (sample SAMEA4835657, study PRJEB28245) | human gut metagenome | biome: gut microbiome; material: fecal sample | place: Denmark | collected 2008 | reverse complement strand
TAATTATATAAGAAAAAATGGGAGGAAAAGACAATGAGGAAAAAAGTGTGTTGTATTTTAATGTTAATAACATTATTATTAAACAGTTCAGTCATGTTGGTTATATCTCAAGCTGTAGATGCAGTACAAAACATTGTAAATAAAGACAAAACAAAAGTATTTGCAGAAGTTAATTTAACCAAGTATGAAAATTATGATACTACTACTGAAAATAGTAGTACAGGAAGCAAGGGTACACTTGCACAGTTTAATTTAAAAACAGGAATAAATTTTGAAGAAGGAGAAAATTATACACCTATTAAGAAAACAAGTGTTAATATTGAAGTGCCAAAGATAGGAAATTATAATCCAACAAGAGTTGAAGTTATAACAAAATCTACTAAAGCAACAAATGGTGGAAAAGATGCTAAATATGAGTATAATTCAAATACAGGAATTCTTCAAATAACAGCTGAAAACAATGATTATACAGAAAATGTTTCAGAAGCAAGAGATGAATACGAAATAATTTGTATATATAAAAGCGAATGCTATACTAAAGATGAAAAAAGAAATCTCAATGTAAAAGCTAATGTAGAAGAAACATTAAAAGATGATTCTGAAACAAAAATTAGTGCTAAAGTTGAGCAAAAGTTTGAAGTACAAGAGAATGTTAATGAAGTAATATCTATTGGACATGAAGCAAATAATTTATATGATGGCTACATAAAAGCAAATACTTTAAATTCAGAAAATAAATATGAAACATCATATAAAGAAACTGCAAAAATAATGATAAGTAACAAAGATGTTGCTCAAAAAATTGAAGTTAAAGAAGTTTCAGAAGATTCATTATATACAGATTCAATAATAGATAAAAATGAAGTATTAAAAATGCTAGGAGAAAAAGGAAGCATAGATATACTTGATGAAGAAGGAAAAACTGTATTAACAATAAATAAAGATACAGAAGCAGATGAAAACGGAAAAATTAAAATAACATATAGAAATAGAACAACAACATTTTATCTACGTATTAATAATGTAGAAAAAGAAGGAATAATAGAAATTGAAAACTCAAGAGTTATATTATCAACTGCACAAATAGATAACAATGTTGTAGAAACACAAGTTTCTATAAAAGGAATAAATACTATTGAAGAAAATTCATCAGATGTAGTAAAATACGAACGCAATGAAATAAGCAATGCACAAATCAAACAAGCAGTTTCAACAATAGAAACAACATTAAGTAATAACAATTGGGTAAATAATACAACAAATGAAGTTGTTTTAACAGAAACATTAAAAACAAGTGGACCACAAAATAGTTTGTTTAAGAATCCTATAATAAATATAGAAATGCCATCAGAAGTAGAAGATGTTACAGTTGAAAATGCACAAGTAATGTATAGTAACCAAGAATTAGCTGTAAAATCAGCAAAAATAATAACTAATGCAGATGGAAATAAAGTTGTTAGAGTACAAATTGATGGAGAGCAAACATCTTATGAAGATTTAGCAGTTGTTGAAGGAACAAATGTAAGAATTTCATTAAAAGTTACTGTAGCTAAAGATATTGAAAACAAAGTTGAAAAATTAAAAACAACATATTCAAATGAAATGACAGGAACAACAGAAAGTAATGAAATAGAAGTTACACTTTTAAATAAAGTTGTAAATATAGTTCCAGAATTTAATGTACAAGCAGTAGCTAAGAATGAAGAAACTACACAAGTACAAAGTGGTGTAAAAGTTGATGTTACAGAAACAGTTGGAAAAGTTAATATACAAAATAATGGAAATGTTTATGAAAAACAAATTGTAAAACAAAATATTAAAGTTTCAAATACAGAAGATGTTGATAAAAAAGTAAAGGTTATTGTTAATGTACCAGATGAAATGGTATATGTAAAAAAAGTAGATGATGATGGATTCACTTACCATGAAGATAAAAATTATTATGAATTCAGCAAGAGATATGAATTTGTAGAACAAAAAGAAAAACAAGTAACAGTAGAGTTTGATGTTAAAGCAGGAGAAACAAAAACAGATTTTATTGAGTTAAAAGTAAAAGATTTAGCAGATGGAGAACAAGAAAAGCAAACAGCGATAAATTATACGGTACAAGTAAATGGACAAACTGCAAATCAATTTACTATTAATAATACAGTTAAAAAAGCAGAAATAAGTGTATTTGTACAACCAGCAGTAGGAAAAACAAGAAGAGAATGGGTTTTCGGAGTAACAATTGTAAATTTAACAGACAAAGAATTAAAAAATATAAATGTTGCTTTCGAAGCATCAGAATATTTCAACTTAAATGAAGTAACTGTTAATGATGACGAAGAAACAAATGTAAGTGGAAATATTTGGACACACACAATAGAATCATTACCGGTTACAAAACTAAATGATGAAGGTAAGTACATTCAAGGTGAAGAATACTATGTTCTTATGGGAGAGCTTAAGGACTATGATGAGAGCAAGAGCCGTGAATATGAAATGAATGGTGTTGCAACAGTATATGGAGATAGTATAGCTACATATGGTTCAAATGAAGCAAGAATGAAAGGTTATGTAGAGGCAGTAAATGTAGATATGTCAGTAGACAAAACTGAATTAAAAATGGATGATGAGGTAACATATACTGTAAATATTAAAAACATAGGAAAAACTTGGGGAGGATTTGCAACATATACAAATGTAGATATACAAGATGTTATCCCTAGAGAATTAGAGCCAATAAGTGCAACATATAACAAATTTAATATGAAATTTGAAACAATTACAGATGAGTATGGATTCAAATTTGATTCTCAGACATATACAGAATCTCAAGAAACAATTGATTTATCAAATTTGGACATACCAGAAGGATATGATGAAGAAGATGCTCCAAATATTGATTTACAATTACAAATACCAGAAGGTAAGACTGTTACAATGATAATAAAAGCAAAAGCTAGAATGATAACAGATACAAAACAAATTACTAATACATTAACAGCAAAAGGTGATTGGATAAAAGAAAAAGATGCCAGTGCAGTAACTAAAATATTGAAATATGATTATGAGGATAATAATACAGATCCAGATAATCCAAGCAATCCAGATAAACCAAGTAATCCAGATAATCCAAGCAATCCAGATAACCCAAGTAATCCAAATAATCCAAGTACACCAACCGAAGAAAAAGTAACAATATCAGGAACTGCATGGATAGATGAAAATGAAGATGGAAAAAGAACAACAGATGAAAAGACATTAAGTGGAATAACAGTAATGTTATATAATGCAAAGAAAAATGAATTTGTAAAAGAAAACAATCAAATAAAGAAAATACAAACAGATTCAGAAGGGAAATATAGTTTCGAAAATGTAGAAAAAGGACAATATATAGTATTATTCTTATATGACACAAATAATTACTCATTAACAGCATATCAAAAAGAGGGAGTAATAGAAACAAAGAATTCAGATGCTGTAACAAAGAATGTAGCAATAAATGGAGAAAAAATGACAGCAGGATTAACAAATACATTAACAGCAAATGAAAATTTAGAAAATATAGATATTGGATTAGTAGAAAATAAGAAATTTGATTTAGAAATCCAAAAATATATAAGCAAGATAACAGTGCAAACAAAAGATGGAAAAACAAAAACATATGACTATGATAATAAACAATTTGCAAAAGTAGAAATTCGTTCAAAACAAATGAATGGAGCAACAGTAATAGTAGAATACAAGATGTTAGTAACAAACAATGGAGAACTAGCAGGAAAAGCAGCACAAATAGTAGACAAATTACCAGATGGAATGACATTTAAATCAGAATTAAATAGTGATTGGTATGAAAAGGATGGAAGCTTATATACAAATAGTTTATCAGGACAAAACATACAAGCAGGAGAAAGTAAAGAAGTAACATTAGTATTAACTAAAACAATGAATGCTAATAATGTAGGAACAACAACAAATGTAGCAACAATAGGAATAAGCAGTAATGATAAAGCAATTGAAGACGAAAATAGTGATAATAATACATCACAAGCTCAAGTATTAATAGGAGTATCAACAGGTTTAGCAGGAAAAATAGGAATAACAATAGGAACACTAGCAGTATTAGTAGGATTAGCAATATTAATATGGAGAAATAGAAAAATATTAAAGGCAGCATTATTTGTATCTGTACTTGCAGTATGTTTAGTAGGAACTATGAACCCAGTACAAGCAAATAGAACTTATGAAGAACAACTTACGATTGAACCAGGATTAAGACAACCAGGAAAATTATATATAATTGGTACTGGTAGTTCTAATCATAGTGAGATTGGTATAGGAGCATATGGCTCAGATGGAAAAAGATATAATTGTACAAATCGTCTAGACAGATTTTGTAGTCAACATTGGCATGAAGCAACATTAGAAAGTGAAACTACAGAAATAAAAAGAAAAGGTACATGGAGTATAAGTGATGAAGAATTTAAAAATGCAACATTAAAATTAACAGATAAAACAGACAAAGATAATGTTACAATTACTAAAGTAGATGACAAAACAAATAAGATAGGACCATTTAATGTAGAATCTAGTTATGCTAAAGCATCACATTCTGTAGTTGTAACATATAAAGGTTCAGATGGCAAAAATGCAACAACTAATGGTGAACTTATGAACTTTGGATGGGGAAATGACTTTTATATTAAAATTCCAAATACCGTAGAGCAAGTTGTAAAAGTAACTATTAGTGGAAGTTATCAATTAAAAAGAACAAAAACAGATGAGATATTAACTACAAAAATATATAGTACACATCCAATGAGTACAGACTCTTATTGTATGGTATATAAAAATCAATTACAACATATGAGTATAGTTGAACCAGGTAAAATACCTTATGAGGAAAAAATAACTAGAATAGATAAAGTAGATATTACTGGACCTTGGACAACAACAGGTGATTTAGAGATTGAAAAAGTAAACACTAATTCAACTGCAATGAAAAATGTAGAATTTAAAATATCAGTTGGAACAGATACAAATAAGAGTATGGTAATATCAAAAGACGGAAAAACAATTGATAAAATAACTGTAGAAAAAGATATAACATTTGAAGAAGGTGCTGGTTCATACAGCAAAGATAAAGTTGTAAAAGCAACAATAGATGGTGTTACAGGTTATACAGTACAATTTAATTCTACATTAGATAAAGGAACAGCAATTGTAACAAATTCAGAAGGTAAAATATTAATTAAAAATATTTTATGTGGAAAATACACTGTAACAGAGGCTAATAACAATAACTATGGTTATACAAAAATAGCTTCTCCAACAAAAAGTGAAGTAAAACCATCAGAAACAACACCAGTAAAAATCGTAAATGAACCACAAGTAGGAGAATTAAATATTAAGAAAATAGATGATAGAGTAGATAGCAAAGTATTACCAGGAGTAGAATTCGTATTAAGCTCATCAGATAAAAAACAATATTTAAGAGTAAAAGCAACAGGAGATAACGTAACAAAAGATTCTAATGGCTGGGCAACAAAAGCAGTAGGAACAGTAACAATAGATGATACTTCAGATATGACAAATAATCCAGTTATAGAATATACATCAAAAATAGATGAGGCAACAAGATTCGAAACAGATATTAAGGCAGAACTAAAAATCAAAAACTTGTTAATAAGTAGCAACGGAAAAGATGTAATAAAATACAAACTAGAAGAAGTTGCAAATCCAAATTATGGATATTTAGCAGATACAGGTAATTACAAAAACTATAAAGTAACATATTCAGGAAATGGAGTTTCAAATGATGGATGGATAACAATTGATAAAAAATCAGGAACAACAATAACAATTAAAAACCATCAAGAATACATACGTATAGAAGGATATGTATGGGAAGAAATGACAAATTCAAAAGATAATTCAATAAATAATGTATATGACAAAGATTTAGATGCATTAATTGAAGGATTAAAAGTATATCTATACAAAGATGACCAAGTTGTGGCACAAACAACAACAAATTCAGACGGATGGTATGGATTTGGAACAAGAAAGAAAGACGGTGAAGCATATACAAGTAAGGATTATCTAACAGTTTCTAATGGGGACTTAAAGATTGATGACTTAAGCAAATATCATGTTGAATTTGAATATGATGGATTAAGATTTACATCAATAAAAGCAATAAAAGATTATTTAGCTAATAATTATGACAATACATCAAAAGCAACAGAAGTTCCAAGTGGAAGAAACGATAGAAAAGACAGAGCAAGTGTAAATGAAGATTTCACAACTGTATCAAGAGATACTGCAAGAAATAGTAGTGATCAAAAAACATATGACTTAAGTTATGACTTTGCAGACCATGTTTCAACATACAAAGATAAATGGGGATATAGTTACAATGATAATAAGACAAAATTAAAAGTAACACCAGCAGCTAAATCAGAATATGCAGTAATTGCATCAACAAGTCAAACAGGATTCAAATTAGATGAAGCTTGGAATGCTAGATGTAAAGACAAAGGTTCTGATACATTAACAGGAATTAACCTAGGAGTCCATAGAAGAAATCAAGCAGATTTAGCAGTAAGTTCTGACTTAACAGAAATGAACATCGCAGTAAATAATGGTCAAAATGTTTATAATAATACATATACATATGCAAAGAGAACAAGTGAAGAAAATACAGATAATTTCGGTGTAGAAGTAAAATTCGGAACAGGAATAGGAAGTTATAGTAGCAGAGGATTGAACATATATACAAGAAGAATATATGAATCAGACTTAGCACTAGAAAATTTAAAACCAGGTTCAATGCAATTATATGTAACATATAAAATGAGAGTTAAAAACCAATCAACAGTATTAAATGCAAAAGTAAAAGAATTAGCTAACTACTATGATGCAAGATATGAAGTTGCAGATTCATGGATAGCTGATGGTAAAGGTAATAAAACAGGAAGTGCAACATGGGGAGATAGCAAATATGGAAGGGCAAAAGTAAGTGATGTTTATAAAGCAGCATATACAACAGCACTTGCAAATACAGAAATATTACCAGGAGAATATGTAGATGTTTACATCAAGTTCAAACTAAATAATGATGCAGTAAAAGCATTAATACAAAAACAAACAACACTAAATAATGTTTCAGAAATAAATGCATTCTCATCAATATCAAGTGGAAAAGCGTATGCAGCAATTGATGATGACTCAAACCCAGGAAGTGTAGAAATAAAATTACAAAATGATGGAACAACAACAGCAACAAAATTAAATGGAAGAAATTACGAAATAGAAAATAAAACACTAGATATGACAACATTTGAAGATGATACAGATTCAGCACCATCATTAGTACTTGGTATTCAAGAAGCAGAACCAACAAGAGGATTATCAGGAACAGTATTTGAGGATAGTAGCATAAATGGAGATAAGACAAATACAGGTAAAGAAAGAATTGGTGACGGTATATTCCAAGATAAAGAAAATAAAGTCGCAAATGCAAAAGTAGAATTATTAAATGAAAATGGAGAAGTTGTAAAATTGTATGAAATCTCAATTGCAAATGGAGTAGAAACAACACAAACAAAAGAAGCTTCTACAACAACAGATGCAAATGGTGAATACAAATTCTTAGGAGTATTACCAGGAAGATATTTAATAAGATATACTTATGATTCAAATACAACAATAAATGGAAAAGCAATAGACCCAAGAGAATATAAATCAACAATAATTTCATCAGATGTAATTAAAAATGCATTAAAATTAGGTCAAGCTGATGAAAGAAAAGGAAATTACAACTGGATAATTCCATATGAAGGTAAGAGATATTCAGATGCAGCAGATGATTTAAACAAGAGAACACAACAAGAACAAAACGGAGTATACAATGGAAATATTAATACAAGTGACAGTATGACAGCAGATACAGCATATTTCGATGTAGGTGTAGAATATAGTGAAGTAAAAGAAAATTCAGGATTCAACCAAAAAGTATCTTACACAGACTACAAAGATGAGTATAACTTAGATAATGGAAAAATAGTAGTAATAAAAGATGGAAAAATAGTATTAGCAGATACATTCTATGCAGTAAACCCATATCAAGACTTTGGTATAATTGAAAGACCAAGACAACAATTCGAAACAAATAAGAGAATTTCAAATATTAAAGTAACATTAGCAAATGGTCAAGTTTTAATAAATGGAAATCCATATAAAACAATACCAGATGCAGAATTATATGATAGTTGGAACGAAATAGAAAAAACAGCAGATAATGCTTTACCATATGTAAAAGCATTACCAAGCAGTGTACTTGCAGAAATCGATAATGAATTATTACAAGGAGCTACATTAGAAGTTGAATATACAGTAAGTATAAAGAATGATTCAGAATTAGATTATGAATATACAACAAATTCAGATTATTATTACTATGGAACAAAACTTCCAGGCCAAGAATTGAAGAGAGTAATCAAGAAAGTAGTAGACTACATGGATGATAATTTAGTATATGATGAAAACAACAATAGTGCGGCTGGATGGAACAAGGTTACAGCAGACCAATTATCAGCTTGGCAAGAAGGTGATATAACTAAAAAATTAGTTTCAGATGAAGTTAAAGCAGATATTAATAAAGGTTATACAATATCAATAACAGATCAATTCGCAAGAAATGAGTTAAAAGCAGGAGAAGCTACAAGTATAAAAATTTATGGAAGTAAATTATTAGCAAGTAACGAAAATGGTATTGGAGCAAGTAACCATGTTGAAATAGTAGAAACAGCAAGAAAAATATATGGAGCAACACCAGGTAACTATGACCCTAAAACAGCAACACCGAATAAACCATATGAATCAGATGATGATATGACAAGAGTAAATATTACACCACCAACCGGTTTGACAGATAACAGAACATTTATTATATCATTAGCAGCAATTGTATTAGTAGTCGTAGTAGGAGAAATATACTTTATCAAGAAAAAAGTATTGAAATAAACAAAAAGACTCACATAGTTTAAAAGCTATGTGAGTTTTTTTGCGCACACGCGAGATTGCTTGCTTTTTGGTTGCACACGTGAGAACGCTTTTTTTATGTGCAAAATTGCACGAAAAAAAAGCGTTCTCACGTGTGCAACCAGTGGTAAAGTGCGCTAGTCCCTAGGCAGAAACGGATAAAACCCTATTTATTAGCACAAAAAGTTACCAAAATGTAATAAAAAAGACATATTTCGCCATGAAGTAAGAATCCGTAAATAGCTAGAAAAAATAGGAAATTCAAAGGAGTTTTGTGATATTGACTTAAAGTATAGAACGATTTATTATTTAATTAATATATTGTAAGAAATATTGGGGGAAGTTATATGAGAAAAAAATTGTGCATCATTTTTATGCTAATTGTTTTGTTATTAAATAGTTCTTTGAGCATCGTAATTGCAGAAGCAGTTGATGCTATAAAAGAAAATATAAATAAAGACAAGACAAAAGTAGTAGCAGAATTTAATTTAACTAAATATGAGAATTTTGATACGACAACCAAAGATAGTGATACTGGTAGCAAAGGCGTACTAGCACAATTTAATTTTAAAACAGGAGTCGAATTTGCAGAAGGAGAAGAATATCAACCAGTAAAGAAAACAAGTATCAATGTTGATTTGCCATGGATAGGCGATTATAAACCTGAAAGAGTTGAAGTTATAACAAAATCAACTAAAGCAACAAATGGTGGTAAAACAGCAAAATATGAGTATCATTCAAGTACAGGAATTCTTGAAATAATAGCTGAAAATGAAGACTATGCAGAAAATGTAGCAGATGCAAGAGATGAATATGAAATTATTTGTATTTACAAAAGTGAGTGCTATGTGGCAGAAGATGAAGCTAGAAATTTAAGAATAAGAGCTAATGTTGAAGAAACATTTAAAGATAAGGATGAGACTAAATTAGTAACAAATGTTGACCAGAATTTTGACGTTAAAGAAAAAGTTAGTGGAGTTGTATCAGTAGAACATCAGACAGATGATATATATGATGGATATATTAAAGCAAATGAACGTAATCCAGAAAATAAATATGAAACAACATTCAAAGAGACAGCAAAAATAATGGTTAGCAATAAAGATATTGCACAAAAAATAGAAGTAAAAGAAACTTCAAAAGATGTTGTATATACAGATTCAACAATAGATAAAGCACAAGTACAAGAAGTGCTGGGAGAAAATGGAAGTATTGATGTACTTGATACAGAAGGAAAAATTTTAATAACAATAAATAAAGATACAGAAGCAGATGAAAATGGAAAAATAAAAGTAACATATACAAATAGACCAGAAACATTTTTCTTACGTTTAAATAATGTAGAAAAAGAAGGAATTATTGAAGTTGAAAATTCAAGAATTATATTACCAACGGCTATAATAGAAAATAGTGCTATAATAACAGATGTTTCTATAAATGGAATAAATACAATAAAGACAAAAAATGTAGATACAGAGAAAAAAGAAAATTCAGCAAAAGAAATAGAAGAAGATTTTATTAAATATGAGTATAATGACAAAATTACTACAGAAATAAAACAAGCTATTTCAACAATTGAAACAAAGCTTAGCAATGACAGTTGGGTTAATAACACTACTAATGATGTTGTTATAACAGAAACTTTAAAAACAGATGGACCTCAAAATAGCTTATTTAAAAATCCTATTATAAATATTGAAATGCCAGCAGAAGTAAGCAAAATAGAAATTCAATCAATTGATATTTTATACGATAATGAAATTTTTAAAATTGTTTCAAAATCAATAAAAACAAGTGAAAGAGGAAATAAAATGGTTAGCATACAAATGGAGGGATGCCAGACCGTTTATAATGAATCTAAAACAATTGGAGGAACAAGTGTAAGAGTTTCATTAAAAATAAAATTACAAAAAAATATGGATAATAGGATAGGAAGTGTTAGAAATAAATATTCAAATGAAATAACAAACACAATAGAAACAAAAGATATAGATGTAACTTTGAATAATAAAATTGTAGATGTAATACCAACAATTTATTCTATACAAAGAAATTCAACAGGAACAGTAAAATATGACCAAGATAATAAAAAAGTAGTATTTAATCAAAATGCAGTTGTAACAGAAATATCTGAAACTTTAGGAGATATCCCAGTAGATAATAATGGAATATTATATGAACGTCAAATATTTCAACAAAGGATAAAAACCACAAATACTTCTAATGTGAAAAAAACGGTATCTGTTATAATTAATATTCCGGATGAATATACATATGTAATAAAAACAGATGATGATGGAACAATATATCATCCGGAAAAAGATTATTATGATCTTAGTGTGAGATATGAATATGTAGAAAAAAATGACAAACAAATAACATTAGATTTTGAATTAGAACCAGGGGAAACCAAAACAGATTTTATTGAATTAAAAGTAAACGACTTGGGGGCAAAGAATATTCAGAAAACAGCAAATATTAGTTATATGTCAAAAGTAGATGGAGCAGAATCAAAGGAGTTTAGTATACAAAATATAGTAAAAAGCACAAAAGTAGTTGTTGAATTAAAACCTGCAATAGGAAATACAAGAAGAGAATGGGTTTTTGCGGCAACAGTAATGAACTTTTCAGATGAGGATATAGAAAATGTTAAATTTGCTTTTGAAGCCTCTGATTTTTTTGATATAAAAAATGTAATGATTAATGATGAAGAAAATACATTAAATAATGTAAGTGGAAATAGCTGGACATACAATATTGACAAATTAAGTAAAAATAGTGGACAATACTTTGTCATTACAGGAAAAATTGAGAATTTTGATGAGAGTAATGGATGTGTGTATGAGCTTAAAGGTATGTCAACAGTATATGGTAATAATGTAGAAACCTATGTTTCAAATGAGGTAAGAGTAAAAGGGTATGTCGAAATAATAGATTTGGATATGACAGCAGATAAAAATGAATTAAAAATGGATGAAGAAATAACATACACTGTAAATATAAAGAATGTAGGAAAAACATGGGGGTATTTTGCAACATATACTGATTTTAATATAAAAGATGTAATACCAAGAGAGCTACAGCCTATAAGTATTAGCTACAATAATTATGATGTAAATATTGAAACGATACAGGATGATAACGGTTCTGATAGAGAAATTCCAAGGTTGACAGAAGTTAATAAAACAGAAGATATATCGACATTAATAATTCCAGAAGGATATGATGAAGAAGATGCACCGAATGTAGATGTACAAATGGCTATACCTCAAGGGAAAGCAATAACGATGAAAATTAAAGCTAAAGCGAAAATGCTTACAGAAACAAAAGAAGTGACTAATACAATAACTGCAGAAGGCTATTGGATAAGAAAAAAACAGGCAAGTGTAAATACCAAAATTTATAAATATGATTACGAAGAACCAGATCCAGATCCGACACCAGAACCACAACCGGTAAATGTAACTGATGTAAAATTAAATGTAAATACATTGAAAATAAAAGTTAATGAAAAAGCTCAATTAACTGCAATAATAGAGCCACAAAATGCGGATAATAAAAACATGATTTGGTCTTCAAGTAATTCTAGAATTGTTGATGTTAATAATAGTGGAATGGTAACAGGATTGGCAGAAGGAACTTCAACGATAACAGTAACAACAGAAGATGGAGGAAAAACAGCAAGATGTGAAGTTATAGTAACGGAGAATTCACAAGTGGACCCAACACCTGATCCTGAACCGGGAGATGATATAAGAGTAACAGGAATAAAATTAGATACAAATTCAATAAAGTTGGATGTTGGTGAAAAGAAAAAATTAACAGCAATAATAGAACCAGACAATGCAAAGAATAAAAATATAACATGGTCAACAATGGATTCAGATATAGCAATTGTTGACAATGATGGAAATGTAACAGGGATTGCCAAAGGGACTACAACAATAATGGTAACTACAGAAGATGGAGGCAAAGTTGCTACATGTGAAGTTACAGTAAATGATACACAAGTTATTAATCCTGATAATCCTAAAACAGATGATTCAGATAATTCTAGTAATACAGAAAAAAATAAAATTTCAATATCTGGTATTGCATGGATTGATGAAAATGAAGATGGAAAGAGAATGACAGATGAAAAAGCTTATAGTGATATGACAGTAATGTTATATGATTATAAAAAAGATAAATTTGTAAGAGAAAATAATGAAATATTAAAAACAAAAACAAATGCACAAGGTGAATACAGATTTGAAAATATTGAAAAAGGACAATATATAGTTTTGTTCTTATATGATACAGAGAACTATTCATTAACAATTTATCAGAAAGAAGGAGTAATAGAAACAAAGAATTCAGATGCTGTAACAAAAAATATAGCTATAAATGGAGAAAAAATGACAGCAGGATTAACAAATATATTAACAGCAAATGGAGATTTAGAGAACATAGACATTGGATTAGTAGAGAATAAGACATTTGACTTAGAGTTACAAAAATATGTAAGCCAAATAACAGTGCAGACAAAAGATGGAAAAACAAAAACATATGACTATGATAACAAGCAATTTGCAAAAATTGAAATTAATTCTAAGAAACTAAGTGGAGCAACAGTTATAATAAAATATAAAATAGTAGTAGCAAATAAAGGTGAAATTACTGGTAAGGCAGCACAAATAATTGATAAGTTACCAGAAGGAATGCAGTTTAAATCAGAACTTAATAATAGTTGGTATGAGAATAATGGTAATTTATATACGAATAGTTTGTCTAAAGAGGAGATAAATATAGGAGAAAGCAAAGAAATTGAATTAGTTTTAACTAAAAATTTATCTGGAAGCAGTGTAGGAACTGTTTTAAATGTAGCTACAATTGGAATAAGTAGTAATGATAAAGCAGTAGAAGATGAAAATGTTACAAATAATACCTCACAAGCTCAAGTAATAATAGCTATTTCAACAGGATTAGTTAAAAAAATAGGATTAACAATTAGTATTCTTATTGTACTTATAGGTTTAGCAATATTAATATGGAAGAATAGAAAAATATTAAAAAGTGTAATGTTTATAGTTATATTATTTATTTGTGTATTTGGAAATATGCAACAAGCATTTGGAGCAACACCGGGAGCAAATAAGCCAGCTAGTAAAATATTTAAAATTAGAGGTGTTGATACTGATGTTGAATATAGTCATGACGATGTAAATCATATATATATATATGGAACAACAGCTGAACGGTAAATATAATCCAGATGATTCACCTATACATTTTGAATGCCAAAATCATGAACTTGCATTCTGTGATTATTTTTGGCATGAAACTTCTTATAAAACTACAAAGGTTGAAGAAGTACCTGTCAAAGAAGGAAATTGGGTAAATCCTCAATTAAAAGTTACCAATCAAACTGATATGAGCAAGATAAGAATTTATAGTATTGATGATACTAGTAATAAAATTGGTCCAATAAAAGTAAAATCTGATAATAAAAGTGCCAAATGTGAGAAAATAGAAGTTGAATATATAGATAAAAATAATACAAAACAGACAAGTGTATGTAGTGCTATAAATTTTGATTGGGAAAAAGAATTTTATATAAAAGTACCTGTCGGAGCAATTAAAATTTTAAAAATTAATATTAATTTTACAGTCAAAGATAAAAGTAGTAGAAGTGTAACCAAGAAATATTGGGATATATATACTGTGTATAAAGGGAATAAAACAACATATAGAAATGATTGGCCATATATTTTTGATTCCAAAAGATGCACAACATGTGATCATAAAAAGTGTACAAGTAAAGCAGAATGTGATAAAAACGGTTGTAAATGTTATAAGGACAAATGTGATACTATAAGAACAACAATTAAAGATGGAGAAACTTCATTTACCAATATTCCTATGCAAAATATGGGACATCCATATACAAAAATAGTAACTGAAACACAAGACGTTACAGTAAATGCCAATATTACAATAAATGGTCCATGGGAGTTGCAAGGAGACTTAGAAATAGATAAGAAAGATGTAGATAGTAAAAGTTCTTTGAATGGAGCTGAATTTGTTTTACAAAAAAATGCAAGTACATATTTACAATTAAAAAATTCTAAAGGGAATATTGTAAACAATATTGAAATTGTACAAGATATAGTATTTAGCAGTAGCACAAAATTGAAAGTAAACGGCGAAGACTATACAGCAAATTATATAAAAGTAAAGAGTAATGCTACCAAACTTATAATGAAGAAAGATGGAAAAATAGTAATAAAAAATATAAGATATGGAAAATACAGATTTTATGAAGTAGATAATCGAAATTATGGATATACAAAAATGGTAAATTCAAATGTTATGGAAATAATGGCTTCAAAGAAAATAACAGAGACACTTACAAATGAAAAACAAGTGGGGGAAGTATATATAAATAAAAAAGATTATGATAATAAAGATAAAAAATTAGAAAATGTAGAGTTTGTATTGAAGGATTCAAACAAAGGACAGTATTTGAAAGTGAAAGCTACAGGAAGTGATGTTTTGGAAGATGAAAATGAATGGGCAAAAAGTATTAAAGGAAGTGCAACCATAAAGGATACATCTAATAAAAATAATGATTCAACATTATCTTATACATCAAGTATTATAGAGGCAACAAAATTTGTTACAGATACTAATGGAGAAATCGCGATAAAGAATTTGTTAATAAGTACAGATGGAACAAAACAAACAACATATATACTAGAAGAATATAATAATACAAATTATGCGTATCAAACTAAAGCATCAAATCAAACATTCTCTATAAATAGAAATGATAAAAAGTCAATAGAAATAACAAACGAAAAACAAGTAGGAAACTTAAAAATTTACAAAAAAGATTTTGATGATTCAAATAAAAATATAAAAAATGCAACATTCGTATTAAAAACATCGAGTGGATATGTAAAAGTAAAAGCAACAGGAAACTCAGTAACAAATGATAAAACAACAGGGTATGCAACAAAAATAGTAGGAAGTGCAACTATAAATGATAGTGCAAACAATACTGATGATAAAGTTGCTGTATTTAATGAATCAAAGGAAAATGCGACAAAATTTGTTACAGATGCAAATGGAATAATAGAAATAAAAAATCTATTAATGAGTAACAATGGAAAAGATGCAATAACATATACAATAGAAGAAATTTCTAATACAAATTACGCATATACAAAATTAGCAGATTTTAAAGATGTAACGATAGAAAGAACAAAAACAAAAGAAATTACAATAAAAAACATGAAACAAACAGGAGATTTAGAAATTTCTAAAATCGATTATGATAATCAAAAAATATTGCTAAAAAATGTAGAATTTGCCATAAAATCATCATATGGAAAAGGATATATAAAAATAAGAGCAACAGGAGATTCAATTACTAAAGATAAAGATGGATATGCAACAAAAGTAGTAGGAAGTGCAAAAATAAATGATACAACAGAAGACGATGTAACTCCATCAATAAAATATGTGGCAAATGCAAATGATGCAACAAAATTTGTTACAGATAGTTCTGGAAAAATAAGCATAAAGAATTTGATAAGCACAGTCGATGGAACAACAAATATAACGTATACAATAGAAGAACTTTCAAATGACAATTATGGTTATACCAAAAAGGTAAACAATTTAACAACGACAGTTGAAAGACTAGATGTAAGAAAAGTTATTTTAAGAAACGAAAAACAAGTAGGAAATATAAGCATAAAGAAAGTTGATGATCGAGTAGAAAACAAGAAACTAGGCGGAGTAGAATTTGTACTAAAATCATCATATAAAAAAGACACATACATAAAAGTAAAAGGAACATGTACAAATAGTACGAAAGATAAAAATGGATATTTAACAAGTGCAACAGGAAATGTAGTAATAAATGATACGGCAGAAAATAGTAAAACACCATCAATAGAATATGTTACAAAGATGGAATATGCAACAAAATTTGTAACTGATGCTAATGGACAATTAGCTATCCAAAATTTGTTGATGAGTACAAATGGTACAGATAAAATAACATACAAATTCATAGAAACGAAGAATCCAAACTATGGATATTTAGCATATGAAAATGGTGTTGTAGAAATGAACCATGGTGTCACATTTATAGGAGATTCAAAATCAACAATAAATAAAGATGGAGAGTTTACGATACCAAGGAAAGGTACAATGAACTACACAATTAAAAACCATCAGGACTACATAAGAATAGAAGGATATGTATGGGAAGAAATAACAAATTCAGAAAATAATGCTATAAACAACCTATATGATGATGGAAGAGACTCATTAGTAAAAGGACTAAATGTATATTTATACAAAGATAATAAATTAATTGCAAAAAGGCAAACAAATAAAGACGGATGGTATGAATTTGGAACAAGGAAGCAGAATGGAAAGGCGTATACAAATAAAGATTTCTTAACAGAAGAAAATGGAAATTTAAAGATAGATGATTTAAGTAAATATCGTATAGAAATTGAGTATGACGGATTAAGATTTAAAACAGTATCTGCGATAATAGATTATATGAATGATAATTATCCAAATACATCGAAAATAACAGAAGTACCTAGCGGAAGAAACGATAAAAAGGATAGAGAAGATGTAAATGAAAGTTTTACAACAGTATCTAATAATATGGCAAGAAATAGCAAGAATCAAAAATCATATGATTTAAGTTATACTTTTGCAGACCATGTTTCAACATACAAAGATAAATGGGGATATGAATATACAGATAACAATACAAAAGTAAAAGTAACTCAAGCAGCAAATTCTGAATATGCAATAATTGCTTCAACAAAACAATCAGGATTCAAAATAGAAGAAGCTTGGGAAAAGAGATTCAAAGGCTTAGAAGCAATAAAAAGTGTAAATATGGGACTTCAAAGAAGAAATCAAGCAGATTTAGCAGTAAGTTCTGACTTAACAGAAATGAACATCGCAGTAAATAATGGCCAAAATGTTTATAATAATACATATACATATGCAAAGAGAACAAGTGAAGAAAATACAGATAATTTCGGTGTAGAAGTAAAATTTGGAACAGGAATAGGAAGTTATAGTAGCAGAGGATTGAACATATATACAAGAAGAATATATGAATCAGACTTAGCACTAGAAAATCTAAAACCAGGTTCAATGCAAATATATGTAACATATAAAATAAGAGTTATAAACCAATCTACAATATTAAATGCAAAAGTAAAAGAACTGGCAGACTATTATGATGAAAGATATGAAATTGCAGATTCGTGGGAAACTAATGACAAGGGATATAAAAGAACTATAACATGGGGAAAAAGCAGATATGGAAGTACAGAAGGAGCTAGTGGTTATAAAGCTGCTTATACATCAGCATTTATAAATAGAGAAATATTGCCAGGTGGATATGTAGATGTGTACATCAAGTTTAAACTAAATAATGATGCAGTAAAAGCATTAATACAAAAACAAACAACATTAAATAATGTTTCAGAAATAAATGCATTCTCAACGGTAATGGGTGGAAAAACTTATGCAGCAATTGACGTTGATTCAAATCCAGGAAGTGCAAATATAAAACTACAAAATGATGGAAAATCAACATCAACAAAATTAAACGGAAGAAATTACGAAATAGAAAATAAAACATTAGATATGACAACATTTGAAGATGATACAGATTCAGCGCCATCATTAGTATTAGGAATTGAAGATACAAATCCAACAAGAGGATTATCAGGAACAGTATTTGAGGATAGTAATAAAAAAGGAAGTAAGACTAATACTAATGAAGAAAGAATCGGCGATGGTATATTCAAGAATGGAGAAAACAAGGTTGCAAATGCAAAAGTAGAATTACTAGATGAAAATGGAACAGCGATAAAATTGTATGAACTTTCTGTAACAAATGGTGTTATTAAAACTCAAACAAAAGAAGCGGTTACACATACAGACGCAAATGGCGAATATAAATTCCTAGGAGTTATACCAGGAAGATATTTAATAAGATATACTTATGATGAAAATACAACGATTAATGGAAAGAAGATTGATGTTAGGGATTATAAATCAACAATAATATCTTCTGATATTATAAAAAATGCGTTAAGAATGGGAAATACAGATGAACGAAGAGGAAATTATAATTGGATATTAAGTTATGATCAATTACCACAAAATGGAAAGGAGGATACAAAGAGCAAGAGCAAAGATTTAGCAGGACTAATAAGATATTCTAGTGCTGTTGATGATTTGAGTATGAGAGCTCAACAAGAACAAAATGGTATAAACTATGGCAGTATAGAAAGTGGTGATAATAGTATGGTTGCTGATTCTGCTTATTTTGATGTAGGCGTTGAGTACAGCAATGTAACAGAAAATGAGGGATTCAATCAAAGAGTATCATTTACAGACTATACAGATGAATATAAAATTGAAAATGGAAAAATAGTAGTAATCAAAAATGGAAAAATTGTAGTAGCAGATACATTTTATGCAGTAAATCCATACCAAGACTTTGGTATAATAGAAAGACCAAGACAAAGTTATACAATTAATAAAAGAATATCAAATGTAAAAGTGGTATTATCAAATGGTCAAGTATTGATAAGTGGAAATCCATACATACAAATAGCAGATAAAGATTTATATCAAAGGTGGAATGAAATAGAAAAAACAGCAACAGGAGAGAATGCTATGAAATATGTAAAAGCATTACCTAGCAGAGTTGTATTAGAAATAGATAATGAGCTTATACAAGGAGCTACATTAGAATTAGAGTATACAATAAGTGTTAAAAATGATTCAGAATTGGATTATGAATATAGTGTTGATTCAGATTATTACTATTATGGAACCCAATTACCAGGGCAAGAATTAAAAACAGTTGTAAGTAAAGTTGTTGATTATATGGATGATAATTTAGTATATGCTGATAATCTAAATTCTTCAATTGGATGGAATAAAGTTTCGGCAAATCAATTATCAGCTTGGGAAGAAAATGGTATAACTAAAAAATTAATAGCTGATAATGTAAGTAAAGACATAAAGAGTGGTTATACAATTGCAATTACAGATCAATTTTCAAAATTGGATTTAACACCTGGAAAGGTAGGTTCTGTCACAATTTGTGGAAGTAAGTTGCTTGCAAGTAACGAAAAAGGTATTAAAACTGATAACCACGTTGAGATTCTTGAAACAACTAGAAAAAATGAAAAATCTATTCCAGGAAATTATGACCCTAAAACTGGAAAAGAAAATGAGAAGGATAATGATATGACAAGTATAACAATTACTCCACCAACTGGTTTATTAAATAACAAAGTATTTATTGTTTCAGCTTCTTCAATAATCTTAGTTGCTTTAGCTAGTGGAATATATTTTATCAAGAAAAGAATTTTAGAATAATATATTAATTGAATTCAGAGGACTCAATCGAGTCCTCTTATTATGTGAATAATTTTAGAATTTTAGAATAAAATAAATAAGGTATTGACTATGATACTAAAAAGTATTATAATTGATATAGCTTAAGCTAGTAATTTAAGAAATTCATTTGTGTAGATTCACAAAAAATCCCTAGAGTGCAAGTCTAGGGATTATTTTTTGTCTAATCGTCAAATTCTTTTAATATATTAAGAATAATGATTAATGCAAGTAATTTAAGAAATTTTTTCATTTGTACAAATTCACCACCTTTCTACCTTTAAGCGAAAGGCTTTTTAATTATAAAGTAATTTGCTCTAATTGTCTAGAGGTTTTTATAAAATAAAAAATACCAATGCCGTAAAGACATTGATATTCCTAAGATTGGTGCACCATCTCGGAATCGAACCGAGGACCGCCAGATTAAGAGTCTGTTGCTCTACCAGCTGAGCTAATGGTGCATAAGATATTAAATTATATTAGCAACACTAACTTGTAGTGCCTATAACAAAATTATTATAATACCAAAAATCTCAAATGTCAAGATATACTTGAAAAAATTGCTAAAATATGTTATAGTATATAAGCAAATAAAGGAGAATGACTCAAACTGAAACGAAGAGTCATAGAAAGGTGGGAAAAAATGCTAACAGCAAATGGAGTAACCGTTAGATTTGGAAAAAGGATATTGTTTGAAGATGTAAATATTAAATTCGGAAAAGGAAACTGTTATGGAATAATAGGAGCAAATGGAGCAGGAAAATCAACATTTTTAAAGGTGTTATCAGGAGAATTAGAACCAAGCAAAGGAGAAGTATCATTAGAAAAGGGAGAAAGATTATCAATCTTAAAACAAGACCACTTTGCATTTGAAGAATATACTGTAATGGATACAGTAATAATGGGAAACAAAGAATTGTATGATATCATGAAAGAAAAAGAAGCAATATATATGAAGCCGGATTTTTCAGAAGAAGATGGAATGAAAGCTGCTAAGCTAGAAGAAAGATTTGCGGAATTAGATGGATGGAATGCAGAATCAGATGCAGCAATGTTGTTAAATGATTTAGGAATTATTCCAGAAAATCATTATAAGTTAATGAGTGAACTTGAAGCAAGAGAAAAAGTAAAAGTATTATTAGCACAAGCATTATTTGGAAATCCAGATGTATTATTATTGGACGAGCCAACAAACGACTTAGATTTAAAGAGTATAAACTGGTTACAAGAATTTTTAATAAATTTTGAAAATACAGTAATAGTAGTATCACATGATAGATATTTCTTAAATAAAGTATGTACACATATAGCTGATGTTGACTTTGGAAAAATTAAAGTATATCCAGGAAATTATGATTTCTGGTACGAATCAAGTCAATTAGCATTAAAACAAATGAAAGAGCAAAACAAAAAGAAAGAAGAAAAAATAAAAGAATTACAAGACTTTATTGCAAGATTCAGTGCAAATGCTTCAAAATCAAAACAAGCAACATCAAGAAAGAAAACACTTGAAAAAATAGAACTTGATGAAATAAAACCATCAAATAGAAAATATCCATATGTAGACTTTAAACCAGATAGAGAACCAGGAAAAGAAATATTACAAGTAAAAAATGTTTCCAAAACAATAAATGGAGAAAAAATACTAGACAACATATCATTTACAGTAAAAACAGGAGATAAAATCGCATTTTTAGCAGACAACGAAAATGCAAAAACAGTATTATTCCAAATAATTGCAGGAGAAATGGAACCAGATGAAGGAGAACTTGTATGGGGAACAACAATAACAAAATCATATTTTCCAAAAGATAATAACTACTTATTTGATGTTGATGAAAACTTAACAGAATGGTTAAGAAAATATTCAAAAGATCCAGATGAAACATATGTAAGAGGATTTTTAGGAAGAATGTTGTTTTCAGGAGATGAATCATTAAAACAAGCAAGAGTAATATCAGGAGGGGAAAAAGTAAGATGTGTACTAGCCAAAATGATGTTATCAGGAGCAAACTTCTTGATATTTGATGAGCCAACAAATCATCTTGATATGGAAAGCATTACATCTGTAAATGATGGAATGTGCAAATTTAAAGGCAATATATTATTTACTTCACATGACCATCAACTAACACAAACAGTTGCTAATAGGATCATTGATATTAAAGCTGATAAAGTAGTTGATAGAGAGGTAACTTATAATGAATATTTAGGAGTAGAATAAAAGCAGGGCATTTTGTCCTGTTTTTTTTGGTGGGTGAGCACGTGAGAACGCTTTTTTTTCGTGCAAATTGCTTGTAATTGGCTATAATACAAGTGTTATGGTAGATTTGCACGAAAAAAAAGCGTTCTCACGTGTGCAAAATTGCACAGAAAAAAAGCGGAATAATCGGTGCAAAATGTGAAATTTAAGTGAAAAAACTTTACAAAAACCAAAGAAAATGTTAATATGAGCACAGAACAAAAAAATGAGGAGGAGAAAATTCGTGATTCAAGTAGAAAACATTACAAAAAAATACGGAAGCTTTGTAGCCGTAAATGACATCAGTTTCGAAATTGATGAAGGAGAAATTGTAGGTTTTTTAGGACCAAATGGTGCAGGTAAAAGTACAACCATGAATATGATTACAGGATTTATTGAACCAACATCTGGAAGAATTATTGTTGATGGATATGACATTTCTAAAAAGCCAAAAAAAGCAAAAAGACAAATTGGTTATATGCCAGAGGGAGTGCCATTATATAGTGATTTAACAGTTAAAGAATTTGTTAGCTATATGGCAGAATTAAAAGGTGTTCCTAGAAAAGAAAGAAAAGAAAAGGTAAAAAAGGCAATTGAGGAAACAGGATTAACAGATGTTCAAAACAAATTAACCAAAAATCTTTCAAGAGGATATAAGCAAAGAGTAAGTATGGCAGGGGCTTTGGTTAGCAACCCAAAGGTAATAATACTTGATGAGCCTACCGTAGGATTAGACCCAAAACAAGTTACAGAAATAAGAGCTTTAATTAAGGAGTTAGGAAAAGAACATACAGTAATATTAAGCTCACATATATTATCAGAAGTTAGCCAAATTTGTAACAGAGTTATTATCATAAATAGTGGTAAAATAATTGCTGTTGATACACCAGAAAATTTAGAGAAAAAGGTTGTTAAAGATAATTCTGTATATGTTACAGTAGAAGATCCAGAAAATAAAATGGATGCAATTAAAGAAAAATTACAAGATATACAAGAGATTAAATTGATTGCAGAAAATGAAGATAAAACTAAAAAGTATATGATAAATGCAAATTCTGATATTGATTTAAGAAAGAAAATATTTGAAACTTTTGCTAAAGAGGGTATTACAATTTTTGAAATGAAAAAATCTGATGTTACTCTTGAAGATGCTTTCATGCAGTTGATAGATTCAAAAAATAGTGAATTGAAAGAGGCTGAAAACACAGAAAGTGTAGAGAAAACAGAAAATTCAGAAAAACCAGAAAGCGTAGAGCAAACAGAGAATTCAGAAAATACTGAAAGTGCAGAGAGCACTGAAGAAATTCAAGTAGAAACAAATGAAAAAGAAGAGAAAGAAACTGAAACAGAAGAAACGGAAAAAGAAGAAAGTAAACAAGAAAATAAACAAGAAGAAGGGGGACAAGAATAATGTGGGCAGTGTATAAAAAAGAGCTAAAGAGTTACTTTTTATCTCCAATAGGATATATAGTAATTGGAATACTTTTATTAGTATGTAGTGTATTTTTCTATTTAACAACAGTAGAATCAGGAAGTGTAGACTTAGGAGCTCTATATTTTTATGTAGCATTATATGGATTAATAATAACAGTACCAATATTAACAATGAGAATGTTTGCAGAAGAGAGAAAAACAGGAACAGAGCAATTAATATTAACATCTCCAGTTGGAATAACAGGAGTTGTATTTGGAAAATTTTTAGCAGCTATGACAGTAATTGTTATAGCATTACTAGTATCATTTATGTACTTTGGAATAGTATGTTATTTTGGAACTCCAAGTATATTAGTATTACTAGCAACAATGTTAGGATTTTTATTAATTAGTGCTGCAGCAATTGCAGTAGGAATGTTTGCATCATGTATAACAGAAAATCAAATAATAGCAGGAGTAATAACAATTGCATTTATGATAATAACATTATTTACACCAGATTTGAATATTGGATTACCTGATATTTCAATAATGAGTTATTATCAAAATTTCCCAACTGGAGTAATTTCACTAACTGATGTTGCAGGACCATTAACTCTTATGATGATGTTTATAGCATTTACTATAATTGTAATGCAAAGAAGAAAATTAGTAAAATAGATAGGAGAGGGAAAACGTGAAAAAGAATAAAGACGTGAAAAAAAATAAAAACGTTAAAATTAAAAAAGAGAGAAAAGGAAATAAATTTCTAGATATCATTAAAAACAAATGGCTAATAAAAGGCACAACAACTCTTCTTTTAGTGGCTATAGTAATTGCATGCTATGTACTAATAAATTGGGGAGTTTCAAAAATAAAAGTAGAAAATATAGATTGTACACCTAAAAAATTATATTCTTTGTCAGACGAAACAAAGGAGAAAATCAAAAATTTGGATAAAGATGTAACAATTCAATTAATAAATATGAGTGGTTCAAACTATGTAATTGAATATGCAAATAAATATCCAACAATAACAAAAAAGATAAATGTTGAAGAAATATCAGATTTATCTTCAAGAACAGATTTACAAACGAAATATAGCATAGAATCAACAGACAGTTTAATAGTTGTAAAATCCGGTGAAAAAGAAAAAACAATCTCAACAAGTGATTTATACACATATGATTATACAAGCAAGAAACAAGTAGATAAAACAGAAGAAGCATTAACAAATGCAATAATAGAAGTAACATTAGATACAAAACCACATGTATATATCTATTCAGGAAAAACATATTATGATCCAGAGAAATCTTTGGCTGGGATAATGTCAGCATTAAAAGATGAATCAAATGATGTAGATTTATTAGATATATTAACAAAAGGTGAAGTTCCATCAGATTGTGATTGTTTAATAATTACAACATTAAAAGAAGACTTTACAGAAATAGAAAGAGATAAAATCTTAGACTACATTAATAATGGAGGAAAGATATTAATGTTAACATCACAAAACATGATAGAAACAGAAATGCCAAACTTTAAACAGGTATTATCACAATATGGAATGAGCATAGAATATGGAGAAATTCTTGAGCAAGATAGCGGAAAAATGCTACAAGGTGCTCCAAACATGGTAGTAACAGATGTTAGCGCAAGCTTTATGAATAAATTAGATATGAAGGTAAAAATGTGTGCAATAAACGCAGGAAAAATAATTGTAGATGATGATGACAAATTAAAAGAACTTGGAGTAACATATGAAACAATCGCATCAACAGGAGACAAATCATTTGTAAGAACAAACTTTAATTCACAATCATCTTCAAAAACAGATGAGGATAAAGATGAAGGAAGTTCAATTATAGGTGCATATGCTAAAAAGACAATTTCAAATGATAAAACATCACAATTAATCATATATTCAAATGAATTATTTGCAGCAAACTTACAAGTTGCAATAAGTGCACAATATTATACATATGCTTCTGAATTATATAATAACAAAGACATAGTATTGAATTCAGTTTCACATTTAGTTGAAAGAGATGACACAATTGTTATAAGAAAGGCTAGTGATACTGAGTCATATACAGTTACAGATCAAGAAGATGTTATAATAAAAACAATAATATTTACAATTCCATTAATTATAATATTTATCGGAATAGCTGTATGGATTTTTAGAAGAAGAAAAGCATAGAATTTAAGGATTCCTAATTAGGGGAATCCTTTTTGTATATTTTCCATCTTATTATAATATATTAATAATAGAGGTGAATATGAAAGAGGTAATTGTACTTACATTATTTATAATAGGAGCATTGATAGGAGCTGGGTTTGCGTCTGGGCAAGAAATGTATTCATTTTTTTATGCTTATGGAATATACGGAATAATTGGAATGATTGTTTCTTGCAGTTTGATGAGTATAGTTATTTTCAAATGTTTAAAATTGATTTATGATAAAAATATAAATAGTTATGATGAATTTTTAGAAATATATATAA
>ULQP01037289.1_pt1 | contig 26772 bp, 29 predicted proteins | sample 1954571 | NCBI WGS metagenome assembly ULQP01 (sample SAMEA4835657, study PRJEB28245) | human gut metagenome | biome: gut microbiome; material: fecal sample | place: Denmark | collected 2008 | reverse complement strand
TTTATTATAACAATGTGTTTTGTTTATTGCAAGTATTATTTTCACTTTTTATTATTTTATTAACTATTAAAAATATACAAAAAACGTTCTGATTTTATTACTCAAAACGTTTCTTAATTTTATATTTAATTTTATTTTTACATCTTCGTTATTTCTTCTATATTTCCAATACTATATAACGGTACATTAATAAGCCAATCTTCTTTTCTATAATTTGACATCGATGTTCTTACGTTTATTTCTGTATTATATTTCTGAACAAATGTCTTTAAACTCTTTGCCTGTAAATTCTCACTTGCTTTTTTTCTTTTGCAAGTTGCGTTGGTATATTATTCCATAACTGTCTAATTCTTGGCACAATGTTACTTGGAGCATGTTTTGAAAAGTCTTGTTCATATGCAGCAAGTAATTCCTTCTGAATCTTCCTAACCTCTTTTAAATCTTTATTTGTTGCATATGCATTTACAACTTATGGTACTCTCTTGTATTTTCACAAAAAGCAAACGCCTTTTAATGTATTTTACACAGTTAAAGTTAAACACTTTAAACAGTATTCAGCATACATTAAAGTCCAGCACCACAAACCACTACCGCACGCGTACAGTAGGAACCGTTGCTATTACCAGTGGGATTGCTGAATCCAAACAAACCATTGCAGCCGCGTAGGAACACAGAACCACTAGCATGCGTCCAATACGCATAAGACGCACCAAGCCATTTCTTACATTGAAGTGCATCTCCTGCCTTTGGAATTTTTGATGAATAGCTATTAAAATATCTTGCATTTGCTCCTCTTATTATTTTATTATACGATGAAGTAGTACCCTCATATGTGCTTGCAACATATTCATATACACCATTAGCTAATCCGTATATTCCTGTTGCATTTCCTGTAGATGTTGAAGAGCTATTTGTTCCACTAATTCCTGTTTTCACTCCATATTGAGAATTGGTAAATAAAGCTATCGTCCCCCACTCTGTATTTAATGCCATATGAGCATCTATTCCATTAGCACTTGTTCCTGTATAATCAGAATTTAGGCCTTATTCAAGCCCCAAAACGCCACCTGCTGTTTCCATATTTCTACAACCAACAAAAAATGTGTCAGCCGTTGTATTTGTTAAAGCTGTGCCTGGTTTACTTTGATATCCCGCATGAACACGGCTTGGAATTAATATTATTATGCAAAATAATACAAATAACATCATACTTTTTATTTTTTTCATTTTCATTCCCTCTCTATGTTTTTATTGTGAAATCTCATATTTACTAACCCATATGCCAGCTAAATTCTGCCCTCCAAAAGTAAAACTTTCTGGTATAACATATCCTTTATCTGCTACTGTTTGAGTTTTCTTTATATATTTTATTATTATTTGTTTTGAAGCCTTTATTAAATTATATTCATACCTTGGTATCCATGTCCAATATGCAATTTTTGAACCATCTTTACTTGTCGTCCTTATATTAGCCCATCTTTTATCTGTATAATTGTACCACTTTTCCTTTTGAGCTTCGGTTAAAGTCTGAGATATTGGAACATTTTCGCTTTCTACTGTTTGTCCATCTTCTGAATACAAAACATAATAAGTAAATTCTTTATTAAATCCTGATAAATCTACTTCTAATCCTGATAAATCTACTTCTGGAAATTCTACTTCTATATCACTTTTTTTAACTTTTTGCCTTCCTATTGGTCCTTTGGTCTTACTAATAATACAGATATCATATTCTGTATCTTCTGTATCTTCTTTTATCTTCACTATATATGGCAATGCTCCGGTATATTTTTTGTCACCATCTATATATATATCATAATCTCCAGATGGATTATCTGTTGTAATAGTCATATCATCATATACTATTGAATATTGCATTTCTTCACTATATATATTATTACTCTCTGAAACTTCATATTTGCTTACCCAAATTCCAGCCAAATTTTGTTCTCCAAATTTAAAACTTTCTGGCATTTGATATTCTCTTGCAGATACGGTTTTGTTTCCATCTTTTGTTTTGTAATTGTATTCTGTTGTTGATTCTGTTGTATCTTTAGTTACAAAACATGTATTTACACTCTCATTTGTTGTATCTAAACTATACACATATTTAGGAATCCATACCCAATATGCTATTTGCTCATCTGTTATTGTTACTACATTAGCCCATCTTTTTACATTTTCAGAATAATCATACCAATTATCCGGAGCTTTAATTGTATCTATTCTTCCTGCTACTGTTTCATTTCCACTATCATCATATGTTACATAGTATGTTGCATCTCTTGCAAATCCACTTAAATCCGGACTATTACAATAAACATCTCCCACTAATTTGTACTCACTATTTGGTATCTCAACTCTTGGTATATCATCTTTTTTGGAATCTTGATTTTTCTTCCCAACATATGCAACATTACCATTTTTATCTACATTAAAAGTATAAACATTGTCTTTATACAAATACTTTACAATACTAGTTTCTGCTACATATATTGACGAATCACTTTCAAGATAGCTTCCGTTTTTATTTTGTTCATCAATGTATTGTTTAATATTCTGTTCAAAATATGCTTGTTTTTCTAATCCATCTGCACTTGTATTATAATGCATATCACACAATGTCCATCCCATTGATACTGCCTCTTTTGCAACACCTATATATGTTATTTCTTTAGCTTGTTTTGTTCTTGCAATTATTCTATCCTCTCCCAGAAGTAAAAGTAAACTTACCCCTGCTAATATCAAAAGTATAACCATTGTAACTGCAAGTGCAATAAGTGTCATTCCATCATGCTGTTTTATCCTCTTATCCACTTTCTTCCTCCTTTATTTAAATTTATTATTTCTCAGATATACAGAAAGACAGAAATGATTTCTTACATCATTTCCATCTTTTCAAATTTGATATTTATGCATGACAAACAAGCCTTTGCAGGCTAAATTTATTGTATTTTTAAGAATGGTGATGCATATGCACGCATATGCGTGTGCACTCTCAACGGTTTTCTCGTTTTTCATTTTGTTTTTCCTTTGTATTTTCTCGCATCTTTTATGATTATATACTAGCATAACACATTATCATTTTCAAGAGTTTTTTGACCTTTTTTTACAATAAACAGTTTGTTTTACAATCAAATCTCCATATAAAAAAATTTGAATTGCATAAAATTGCAAGAACTGAACACAATAAAATCAGCAAATAATTATTGGAGGTAATGTATGGATAAAGATAATAATATAAATCTTACAATTCTTAATGAAATTAATAAAGCTGCAAAAATGGGAATGGATTCTATTTCGTACGTATTAAAAAAAGTTGGCGATAAAAATATGAAAGAAAATTTAACTTTTCAATATTCTGAGTACGGCAAAATTGTTGATGCGGTAAATAATCAATTTGAAAAGTATGGTGAGATTCCTGATGAAACTCCCGTAACAGATAAAATGATGGGCTGGACAGGTGTGCAGTTAAATACTATTACTGATAAAAGTAATTCCCACATTGCTGAAATGATGATTCAAGGTGGAGATATGGGAATTATTGAATGCCAGAAGCTTTTGAATCACAATCCCCGTGCAGATGCTGAAGTAAAAAAGATTTTAAACGATTTTATGGTAATACAGCAAAATGACATAGAAAAAATGAAAACCTTTCTATAGGTTTTCATTTTAAGCTTACATATTCTTTATAATTTATATCTTTCATTCTATATTGTTCAGGTCTTAAACCCACTCTTGTTTTCATAAATTTTAATAATAGTATCATTGCTAGAGTAGAAATTGCTCCAAATATTAAAGTTGAATATATTAAATTGCAACGTGCAACAATTGCAGATGCTATTGCACTTATCAATGCATTTCCTATTCCTGTTACTATACTGTAAGCCGAATAAACTTTTTCAACCATTTGTACATTTGTAAAATTGGTGATATATTTTTTTATTAAAACATAATAAGAACCAGCTCCAATATATCTTACCGTATACATCACTAGAAGTATTGCTACCATAATACTATAAGGAAAACCGAATTATTGCAGTAAGTCCAGATATAAAGCATGCTACAGTATATGAAATACCCATGATACTAAGTGTTTTATTTCTAAATCTATCATGCAATTTATATTGAAACTTTGAAGCAAAAGCTGCAACTAGCTGCATTGCCGCATAAACAACTCCAACACCCACAGCCGACATTTCTATTTCTTCTAATAATCCCATTTCATATGTATTCATTACCATTATAATTCCATACATAATCCCCGCAAATAGCATTAACGATTTTAATCTTCTTGAATTAAATATAAATGAAAATGCCAATCTGATATCTTTAAAATAAACTCTATATTTTTCTCTAATCTCTCGTGTTATTTTTTCTTTATCTTTTTTAGTTTCTAATTCTTCAAATAGTGTTGCTACCCTTGTAGCTATTAATAGAATAATTGTACATATTATCATTGGAATATATCCATTTAATTCAAATAAGAATCCTGATAATACTGCCGATATTGCAGATATTAAGTAAAAATTGCTTAACCCTTTAGAATCTACTCTTGCAAAAATTGAACTTTTATCTTCCACATTAGGAATCGACTTATTTAGTATAGCATTCTCTGCTATTTCCCTTATGCCTGTAGCAACTCCAGACAACAAATTTGCTATTATTAGCATTGTAAAATTAAATGAAAGCATAACCACCACAACAGATACTGCCATCATTAAATCGCTTATTATTAGGCTCTTTTTGCTTCCTACTTTTTCTATTAGCACTATTGTTGGAATTTGAAATACCACTTTAAAAAGTCCGAAAAATGCGCTTGCTAAAACTATATCACTAGCACTTAATCCTTTAACCTGTGTTAAAAATATAAATTTTATTGCATAGTAAAACAATAAATCTGCTGTTAGCATTCTATGAATAGAATACAAATCCATATTTCTTTTTCTTTTATTTGCTAATACCTTTTCTTCTCTATCCATTACTTCCTCTCTTATTCCTTAATTAAAAACACACAAATTACTTGTACAAAGTAATTTGTGTAGCCATTTTATTTTACTTCTTTTCTGTTATTTTCAATTACCTTTAAAGCATCTTCAAGCGCAACTTGAATACTCTCTAGCACACTATCAGCATATGCCTTTGTACCATTTGAGATTTCTCTTGCCATATCATTAGCATTTTCTATAATTTTATTTTTTTGCTCATAAGCTTTTTTAGTTATTTCATGCTCGTCAATCATTGAAATTATTCTGTTCTCTGCTTCTTTAACTATATCATTTGCCTCTTCTTGAGCTTTGCTTATAATTCGATCATGTTCTTCTTTTATAACCTTAGCTTGCTTTAATTCCTCTGGCAATTTTAATCTAATTTCTTTTATAATTTCTAATAATTCCTCTTTATCAACTAGCGCTTTATGCGTAAATGGAATTTCTTTGCTACCTTCTAATATGTCTTCTATAGTTTCTAATAATGTAAATATTTCCATTATTTTCCCCTTCCATCTAAAAACATCAAATATGCTCTTCCATATTTTCTTATATCATATATTTGATATTTTGAATTAATTGTGTTAAATTCTTCTATTTCTCTATCTTTTTCATCAGTTTCTACTATAATTATTCCATTATCATTTAATAATTCCAATTCTTCTATAAGTTCAATAGCTTTTACTGCTAAATCCATTTTGTAGGGTGGATCTATATATATAATATCTATTTTTTCATTTAATTCTTTTAAACATTTCTCATAACTTTTGTTTATAACTATGGCTTTTTCACTTAATCTTGTTTTTAATAGATTTTGATTTATAATGCTTAAAACATCTCTTTCTTTTTCACAAAAATAAACTTTTTTTGCTCCTCTACTTAAAAACTCAATTCCTATAGCTCCGCTGCCAGCAAACAAATCTAATGCAACTGTATCTTCATCTATTTTATTATTTATTATATTAAATAAAGATTCCTTTACTCTATCTAAAGTTGGTCTTGTTTTCAGGTCATCTATTGAATGTAAAATTGTTCCTCTTGCAGTGCCACTAATTACTCTCATTTTTCCTCCATAGCCACTCTAAGCTATATACATTTATTTTATCTTTTTTTTTCCATATGTCAATATCTAACGGGGAAATGTAATACACATTTAATAGTGCTGTAACATTTTTAGCCCTTTTGTAATTATTTTATAACACTTTATCCACATATTGTCAACATTGGTAAAAAAATAAGCCTCGGACTATTTGCTAATCCGAAGCTATATTTTAATCTTCTTTGATCTCTTTTATCAATTCCAATTGTGATATAAGCAATGATTCCATCTTTGCCTTGTATACATCAAATTGCTTTTTCATATCTTCTAAATCTCTTTTTCTTATGGCTATTTGTTGCTCTATATCAGAAAGTGTTTTCCTCGCTTCTACTTGTGCCTCACTAACTATTTGTTCAGCTTGTTGTTTAGCTACATTTTTAACTTCCTCTGCAGCTGATTGAGCCATTAACAATGTATTATTTAAAGTTGATTCAATTGATTGATAATGCTTTAACTTTTCCTCTAGGCCTCTAATTGTATCTTTTGTTTCATTATTTTCTTTATATAGTTTTCCATAATCTTCAGTTATTTCGTCTAAGAAGTCATCTACTTCGTCAACACTATATCCATTCATCATTTGCTTTGAAAACTTTTTGTTTTCTATATCTAGTGGTGTAATCATATCTATATTTCCTCCTATAAAGTAAAATAAGTCAAAGAGTCTAATTATTTGCTGAATTTTTTAGCCATGATACAGATAGTTTATTTTTTATTTCTTCTCTTGCCATTTCGTTTGTGATTTCGTAGTTATATGGTGCAATTAAGAATATTGAGTTTGAAACTTTTTGTATATGTCCATCTAAAGCATGTACTGCTCCGCTAACAACATCTATAATACGTCTTGCAACATCTTTGTTTACATATTCCAAGTTTACTATTACAGATTGTTTTTCTTTTAGCAAGTCGCATATATCTTCAGCTTGGTCAAAAGTAGTAGGTTGTGATATAACCATTTTTATTTGTTGTGATTGAGGCATACTTACAACTTTCTTTCTTCCCCAAAGCTTGTTTTCTTTTTCACCATCTTCTTCTTCGTAATCTTCAGCTACATCTATATCTTCATCGTTTTCCTCTGGTTCCATTCCAAATGCTCCCCAAATTTTATTCATTATAGCTCCTGACATCCTTTTACCTCCTAAAATCTTTCATCCAGTATTTTTAAATCGATTAGCTATAGTATCTATCTTTTTATCTATAATGTCAAGCTTTTTGTGTAATGTAATTTTATTTTAATTTTTTTGTAACACTATTGTAATAGTTGTTCATCTTTTGGATTTAACAAAATTTCGTCATATAGTGTTAACGTTTTTAAATCTGAGATTTCCTTTGATGATAATCCAAGATTTAATAGTTCATCTCTTGAATATGAGTCTACTATAGAATAATCTTCTCCCTTTTTTAATACTTTAACTGCCATTTTATTTAAGTATCCATTTCTATTTCTTACAACATACGTAACATTATCAATTTCCTTAATTGCAGAGTTTGGCACCCTATATCCGCTTGCACTCCACCATATAATATCAAGTGAAATTCTTCTATAAGAAAGCAATTCTTCTATATTTTTCTCTACTGAAATAGCTATCGTTCTACTGCCATCGTCTTCTTCTATTATATTTTGTATTTTCGCCACTATTGCTTCGTCATTTTGCACTTTTATATTTACTTTGTCATTAACCTTTGCATTTTTTGCTTCCTGACTATTAGAATTAAATACAATATAATTGTTATAATTATTTACTATTTTTGCAGTTACATCACTGCTGGCTATGGCCTTTCCAACTTTTAAATCTAAATCTTGTAAAAATTGCTTATTAAATGTATTTAAATTATCGGTAGTTAATACCTTTTCTAGTCCATCTATTTTATACGAAACCATTCCAGCACTTGGAGCAGTAATATATTCAGATTCTTGTTTTAATTTTTCTTCATATGACGTTCTCTCTTCAATTAAGCCTTTTAAATATGAACCTGATGGGCTATTTTCTCCAATTATTTTTGCTTTTTTTGTTATATAAGAGCTTATTGTTTTCTTATATTCGGATAATTTTGATATTTCGTTTTGTTCATTTACTTTATCCAGTTCGTTTTCTATTTGGCTTTCCAATAGTTTTTTATCGTTTGGAAGAAGATTTTCTTCATTTTCTAAAACTGCCTGTATTTTTCCATCTAGCTCTGCTATTTTACTTTCTAATTCTCCCTCTTTATCCGAATAATATCTAAAAACAGAATCTCCTTTTGCAACTCTTTGGCCTTCTTCTTTTATTTTTATTATTGTCTTTTTATTTTTTTCTTCTATTACCTCTTCATCTCTAATAATATAGCCGCTTACTGTTTCTTCTTCTGAGATTGTTCCATTTTCTACTATAAAAGTATTGCTTGGGTTCTTTATAAGTTTATACACCATAAATACACCATAAACAACTGCAATTACTACTATTATTCCTATTATTATCTTTTTTGTTTTCTTGCTTTTTACGGTATCATCATTTTTCATTTTTTCTGCCCTCCAAAATAATTTCTATATTATTTTGTATACTGTCTAAACCGTTAATCCACCTAATATTATCTATCTTTTTAAACCATGTTATTTGCCTTTTCGCATATCTTCTTGTTTCCATCTTTATTTTATCTATCATTTCCTCTTTCGTAATTTCTTTTTTAAAAAATTGTATTACTTCCTTATATCCTATTGCCTGCACAGAAGTAAGCATATTTTCTCCATATTTATTATATAAATCTTGCACTTCTTCTATAAGACCAGAATCCATCATTATATCTACTCTTTTATTTATTCTTTCATACAATTTTTTTCTCTCTATATTTATTGCAAATACTCTGTAATTATATTTAGGTCCTTTAAGCTTTGACTCTACTTCCAACTGTGTTTTTGTTTTTCCCGTTGTCTTATATATTTCTAAAACTCTCATTATTCTTTTCTTATCATTACAGCTTATTTTTTCCATTGCCTCTTTATCAATTTTGCATGCTTCATTGTATAATTGCTCCAAACCTTCTTTGCTTTCTCTTTCTTCTAGTGTTTTTCTGTATTCTAAGTCTGTTTCAATTTCTGGATATTCAATTCCATATATTAAAGAATTTACATATAGCCCAGTTCCTCCAACAACTATTGGAGTTTTATCCTTACTAATTATTTCTGCAATTGCATCTTCTGCATCTTTCTTATATTGAGACACACTATATCTAGTTGTAGGAGAGATGCCTCCAATTAAGTAATGCTTAATTCCTTGCATTTCCGCTTCTGTTGGCTTTGCAGTGCCTATATCCATCTCATCATAAATTTGCATTGAATCTGCTGATACAATTTCGCCATTAATTTGTTTTGCAAGTTCTATTGATAGTGCTGTTTTTCCACTTGCTGTAGGACCGCATATTACAATTACCTCTTTCACATCTCTCACCTCCTAGCAATTAATCTAAAGTATTAATTACTTCATTTACTATATTAACCCCATTTATATCTTGCTCATTTGTTTCATTAGTTAAATTTTCTGCCTGAGCTTCTTGATTACTGCTCACATTTCTTTCTAATTCTTTTAATTTCTTTTGGTAATTTCTAAAATATGAACCTTCTGCAATTAAAACTATCACTGCCAATATTGCTACTGCAATTACTCTTCTATTAAGAGAATCCATTGTAATTATTTTACTCTGCATTTTTTTAAATGAGCACATTAAAAATGGCAAGAATAAAATTACATTCACTGGCACAAAAGCCATTATAATCGCATTTCTTACTGTTTCTGCCGCAGCTGTCTTTTCTATTCCTATCGAGCTTAAAAGGTATACTACCAAAGTTATTATGTACACACTTCCTATTGATGCCATTATTGTAATTATTTTTCTCTGTTTGTCCATATTTTTTTCTAATGAAAAATATACTAATAATATTGCAATAACATTTGCTGCTATTATAAATAATGTTATAATTGAATTCATTTTTTATCCTACCTTCTTGAAAACTTTTTTTCTATATCATTTTTTGTCATTCTTATCGCTGTAGGTCTACCATGTGGGCAAGTAAATGGATTTGGCAAAACCAAAAGTTCATTTAGAAGTGCTTCTACTTCTTGTCTTTCCAATACCATATGTGCTTTTACAGCCGCTTTGCATGCTACAGTAGCTATAAATTTTTCTTCTATTTCTTGTCTTGCAGTCCTTGCAACAGTATTTATTTCATCAAGTGCTTCTAAAAATAATTCTTTTGTTTCTAAATCTAATAATATAGTAGGCACACCGCTTAGTTTTATTGTATTTTCTCCAAATTCATCAACCATAAAACCAGCTTTTCTAAACATCTCTCTATTATCTTTATATATTCCCATTTCTTTATTCGTTAAAGTTATAATATCTGGTAATAGCATCAATTGAGAGTCCTTATCGTTTTCATTATAATAATTCTTTTTTATTTTTTCATACATAATTCTCTCATGCGCTGCATGCTGGTCTATTATATATAAATCTTGCTTTATTTCAATTATTATATATGTGTTAAATGCTATTCCTATATATTTGTATTCTGGTTGTAGTTTATATTCTGTATTATCTTCAAAAACAGAAATATTATCGTTTTTAGTTATTGGCTGAAACTCTTTTACTTCATCTTCTACTTTTTCACTAACCTCATTCTTCTTCACAGCTGTGCCAAACATTTTCTCATACATGTCCATAAATTGGGTTTCATCAATTTTTTCAGCATCTTCACTTTTAGTATTTTCTAAATTAATTGCACTATTTTGTGTTTCATATGTTTTGTTTTCTACTATTTTCTCTTCAGGTATTTGAGCTTCTGTGGTTTCCGTTTTAGGTTCCACTTTATTCGTAATGTTTATCATGTTTTGTATTTTATTAATTCTGCTCATTACATCTTCAAACTTTTCATCAACACTATTAGCAACCTGTGATTTTATTTCAGAAGTTCTTTCAATTGGTTTTATTGCATCTCTAAATGAAGTATTATTTAAAAAGTTAAAAGTTTCTGGTTTTTCATTATTATTTTTTTCAGGATGGTCAATTCCATCTATGCTAGATGTATTAGCTACTAAATCAACATTAGATAGTCCATCTTTTATAGCATGGTACACAGCTTTAAATACTTTATTATCTTCTTGGAAACGCACTTCCAACTTTGCTGGGTGTACATTCACATCAACTAAATGTGGATCCATGTCTATATTTAATATTAAAAATCCATGTTTTCCAATAGTTATAAATCCTTTAAATCCTTGTTCTGCTGCTCCAGATAAAGTTTTATCTTTTACATATCTTTTATTAACAAAGAATAATTGGTTTGTTCTATTTGACCTTGAGATTACTGGTTTTCCTATAACTCCACTTACTCTCATTCCTTCATATTCATAATCAATATTTATTAAATTTTCTGCTATATCTTTTCCATAGATATTGTAAATTACTGATTTTAAATCACCATTTCCAGATGTTTGCACTATTGTTTTTCCTGTGTTTACTAGTCTTATTGCTATTTCTGGATGAACTAGTGCTATTCTTGTTATAACATCTTCTATATATCCAGATTCCGTAAAATCTTTTTTCAAGAATTTGTATCTAACTGGAGTATTAAAGAATAAGTTTTCTATGGTAATTGTTGTTCCATTTGGGCATCCATACTCGCTTGATTCTAATACTTTCCCGCCTTCAATTAATACTCTGTACCCATTATCACTCTGAGCTGTTTTTGATATAAGCTCTACTTTTGCAATTTCCGCAATACTCGCCAAAGCCTCGCCTCTGAACCCCATAGATTTTACATCATCTAGGTCATCTGCACTTCTTATTTTACTTGTTGCATGCCTTTCAAAAGCTATTTCCATATCATCCTGCATAATTCCTTTACCATTATCGGTAACTCTTATGTATGATATTCCTCCATTTTTTATTTCAACTGTTATATTAGTAGCTCCTGCATCTATTGAGTTTTCTACAATTTCTTTTACTACTGAAGCAGGTCTTTCAATAACTTCACCAGCTGCAATTTTATTTATTGTTGAATCATCTAATAAAACTATTTTCCCCATCTCTTAGATTCCTTTCTGTCTTTTGTCTATTTTTCATAATGAATTATATCATTAATTGTATTTTTTTGTACAGTCTTTTTATTTAAAATTACATTTTCAATTCTGTAACACTTATAAATTAATTTAATAATATATATTATAAAATCTTTATAAGGAGGTAGCTTACATGGGAAATTGTTGCGGTAACAATAGTGAGTTATTATGGTTTATAATACTATTCCTTCTATTATTCTGCTGTGGATGTGGAAATACATGTTGTAATAAACCATGTTGTTAGTTCATATTAAATAACTTTTATTCTTTTTCGCGGGAGGTGATTCGTATGCCAGAGAACAGATGTTGTGGTGGATGTGGTTTTGGTGGAAATAACTGCATTTGGATTTTCATTATATTAATAGTAATATGCTGCTGTTGTGGAGGAAACAATAATTGCGGATGTTGCTAATTATTAACATAAAAATATCGTAAAGTTTTTAAGCTTTACGATATTTTTTATTTAGAAGCTGTCCGTGTCTTTTGTAGACATTTCTACTTCACCTTTATCATTTAATACTACATATTTGTTTAAATATTTATATTCCCAATATGGATAGTAAGGTGATTGTGTTTCTAAATATCCATATAATCTAACTACCATTTTGTTATTAACTATTTGAGTATCTACAGCATTTATTTTTTCCATATCAGTGTCTATATTAATTTTGCCCATTATATTTCCACTGTAATCCACATACATTATTGTGTCTTTCTTTGAATTTCCTAATAACAACATTCTATCAGATAACATTGTTAATCCAACTTTTTCTCCTACTAACACTGGCTCAAATTCGTCATTTCCAGTAGCTAAATCCAATAGATATAAATCGCCATCTAAGACCATTGCAAGTTGATTAGCTGTATAATCTGATGATATGCCAGAAAAGCCTTCTTCTGTTTTGTAATCAAATTCTCTTCCCCATATCTTCTTGAAATCTTTATCATAATAATCTATGTATAAACGATTTATAGAAGGTTCTAATGTTTGTACTATGTAATGTTGGAAATCTGCTGATATTTGTAAGCTTTTGTTTATTGTCTCTCCATATCCACTTGTATAGCCTATATATCCAACTTCTCTCATCGCACAAAATTGTTTAAAGTTTGCATTTGATTGGTTATCAAGTGAAATTAAGTACATTGGAGAAGATGCATCATATCCATATGCTTGAGTATCCTCTGGAACTGTTATTTTTATGTCATTTCCAAATATATATTTTGCTACTTTTGTAATTGTGGTCAAATCGAATCTAGTATCATAAACATTATAATTGTATATAGAATCTATTACTGGAACTGTGTATGATTTTCCATCTACTTCAAAAGTTTCAACTCCTGTGTACGTTCCATACACAACAATTTCATCATTAACTATTAATCTTTCATCTAATTGTTTTCCTTTTACTGCAAAGAAATCTTTTTCTTCAAAATCCGACATTTCTCCATAATTTACGCCTTCACCACCAACGCCAATAACGCCTAAACATATAAATTCATCATCTGTCGATTTTAATATTTTCTTTATCCAGCAGTCTATTCTTATTTGCGCTCCATTGTAAACTTTAGGATATCTTTGTAAATCTTCACAATTGTACACATAGAAGTAATTATTATCAAAATATTTTAATACTTCATATTGGTCATCATTTAATTTTAAATCCTTATCTCCAGTTTTCATATTAGAAAAGCTTAATTGAGATGTTTTAGATACTACTTGTCCATTAGCACCTATCTGTTCAATTTTTCCTCCAATGCTATTACCATTTTGTTTGGTCGCTACTATTATTCCTATTATAATTGCACATGCTATAATCACTCCAGCTATTACAATTCCAAGTACCAGCTTGTTGTCTGCTGCTTTTCCTTCCTTTTTCACTTTCTTTCCGCATTTGCTACAAAATAGTTCGTTTTCGCCTATTTCATTACCGCATTTTTTACATTTCATTGTTTATTTTCCCCCTATCATTTGTTTTTATTTTCGACTTTATTTTACTCTTCAATTAATTTTCTGTCAATACAGATAAATTTATTAAGCCTCTCTTCTTGTAATATCATTTCAATATACATTTACCACTTCAACTTATCTTCATCAACAAATTCTTTTCTTTCATCATTAGCTCTTTTTATTATCTCTTCTTTCATACTTGATACTAATGAAATATACAATGTTTCAATTAGGCTATTAACATTAATCATTCTTGTCCCCTTCTTATTTTTAGTATATTTAATTTATGATACTTCTATCTCCTTTTATCAGCCCGTTGTATTTCCTTTCATTTTTAGTTAATCAAATTTTCTAATAAATTAGATAAGTTTAAGGCCTCCTTCACGCGCATATTTAAAAAATAAATTAGTTCCTCTCTCAACTATTTGCTTAAATTCTTCCACTTCTTTATCTGAATATTTTCCAGCTCTTTCAATTATTTTATAACTTGGAAGTTCAAAAACAACAGTATCAAAACCATGTTCAGTAGGCCTTTCAAAAGAAACTCTAATATACTATTCTCCATTATCTTTTTTTCGAATATCAGAAAAAACAATCTCAGTTTCATCTGGATATTTGCAAAATGTATATACCATATTTTTCACTCGCCTCTATTTTATCTTGTTATATATCTTTTAACAAGATAATAAATTGCAATTTATTGTTCTAAATAAAATCTTATTATAATCAAATTATTCATCTATTTCTACAATTTCGTATTCTGGACTCTCAAAATTTTCTTCATCATAATCATAATCTCCTGGATTACTCATATCTAAAATTTCTGCACCCTGTCTTTCACAGCTAACTGCATCTAAAGCAGCTTCTTCTGCAGCACTATATGAACTAAATGTTCCTTCAAAATTATCGTCTCCATATTCTTCTAAGCTATCTAGTTTTTCACCGTCTGCAAACGTAAGAATATATTTATATTTTGCCATTTTTTCACCTCCTCTTATGTTCCTCTTCTATGCAACCTTTATTCCAGTATCCACAACTTCTTTTACAAACGGATTTGAAACTTTTCTATAATCCTCTACAGTTATTGGATGTAGTTCAATTCTCGTATCTATCTTCCATGTTAATCCAATTAATTTTGCTCCATCCTCTATAATATCATTAAAGTCACTTGAAATTATAGCTATATCTATATCACTATCTTCGTTTTCAGTACCTTTTGCATATGACCCAAATAATATAATAGCCTCTATTTTATAATACTTTCTTATTTTTTCTATATATTATAGCATCAAACTTGACTCTTTACTATATCTGAATGCAATATTCTTCTAATACCATCTTTTCGGCAACTGTCATCATCTCTTTTGGAAATTTTGAGCTTCCACATAATGTCATTACTTTCATCGCCAATCCTCCAATTATAATTATTTATTAATATCATATACTTTATATGCATTTTCTGTTGTCTTTTTTACAACTTCATCTTCTGGTATTTCTTTGATCTCAGCAATTTTTTTAACAATATAATTTAGATACAATGAATTGTTTCTTGAGTTTTTTTCAAGAGGTTCTGGTGGTAATACTGGACTATCTGTTTCTATAACAATTTTATCTATAGGAGTAATCCTAACAGTTTCTTCTACCTCTTTATATCTTGTAACAGGTCCACCAACTCCCAAATAATAACCCATTTCAACAAATTTCTTTGACATTTCTGGGGTTCCAGAATAACAGTGCATTATTCCTGCTTTTTTCACTGCATTTTCTTTTAGAATTTTGTATACATCTTCTTGTGACTCTCTTGAATGTATTATTATAGGTAATTCATATTTATTTGCTAATTTTATTTGTTCTAAAAAATATTTTTTTTGTAATTCAATAGGATAATCAAAATGATAATCTAACCCAGTTTCTCCAATTGCAATTAATTTTGAATACTTATTTTTAAATTCATCTTCAAATATATGCTCAATTTGTCCTAATGAAGTTTGCTTTTCAACTTCCATTGGATGTATTCCAACTGAATAATACATATTTGAATATTCATTAGAATATTCTTTTACCTTCATAGCTGAATCTAAATTTATTCCTATATTAACCAAACCACATAGGGTTTTATTAAATTTATCAAATAATTTTCTTCTATCCTTATCAAATTCTTGCCAATCATAATGAGCATGAGTATCAAAATATAACATATTATCTTCTCCTTTTACTTTGATATTATATTGCTAAATTTAGAAAAAAACAAGGTATCATTTGACACCTTGCCTAATTGCATATCAATTCTTGGAAAAACCCGGATAAAGCTGTGCTGCAAGATCACACATTTCATCAAAATTTCTTTTTTTATTCAGATCGTACACAGCAACCCAATTGAGTTGTTTTTCAATCTTGTGATAATTCTGTCCGATTACATCAAAATGTAATGTATCAAACATGTGAACCACAATTTTGTTATGTGTACGAGTCTGGATGAATGCATAATCGTAGTTTTGTTTTCTTAGTCCTTCCAGAACCTGTAACAAAGCTTTCTTTGCATATCCTCTTTTCTGGAAATCCGGAAATACATAGATTCCATTTACCTTTACACATTTTTGTGTGGAAAAATGAACCATCATATATCCGACTGTCTTTTCATTGTCTTTGAGTTCATAAACAACTCTCGTTCCATCTTTGAATGTTGCCTTGTTTTTCTCAATCCAAGTTGAGTAATACGGATATTCCTTAATGAACTCCTCTGTCAAACTCCGCAGACTTTCTTTAATCCTTTCAGATTCCTTCAGCTGAAGAATTTTCATCTTGCATACTCCTTTCTGCTATTCGATGACCTCATAATTCCAGATATTCAAATGTCCTTTGGCTGGAATCGGTTTTTCAAGTATCTCAACATCTTCCAAAATCCAAGCATATCTTCCCAAACTATATTCTCCGCATAAGAATTCCTGCTTGTCCTTCTGTATCATGTCTAAAAATTTCTGATCCATATATACGCAATCAACCAATCTGCATTTGCATATAATGTTACCATATCCCATAGGTACATTTGGAATCAGTTTAAGTAATTCATTTGTGTGCGCATTACTCCTTTTAATTTTTTTGTTACTTGCATGGATGTAAAGTTCACCTCTGTAAGATGTTTTCCAACTTCTTGTTTCAATGACCTTCTTTCCCTCTTTAATAAGAGTTGCCCATGGTTCAATAATGCTTAAAACTTTCATAGCATATTTCCTTTCTAATTGATATGCGATTTTATTTGGAAATCTTTTCCATTTTTATATTATACAACACAATCCTTAAAAATTCAATATTCTACATGAAAAGTATATGAACAACTTGTGATAAGATCACCCAGTGAAATTATTTTATGAAAAGATTCCCTTATGATATAATGGAGTCATGATAATTTTTATAAATAATAAAAAAGTAGTGATTGAATCTTGCATTAATGGTACAATGCCAATTAAAATCGCAGCAAATAGGTTGTTTTTTTCAGAGCGCTATGTAAAAAATGAGCTTTTTCATTTTTCTAATTTTTTATACAAAAAACAAACCCTTACATTCTCGATTAAAAGATGTAAGAGTTCGTTTTTCGTTTGCTGGTTGGGCTGGCTAGATTCGAACTAGCGCATGCATGAGTCAAAGTCATGTGCCTTACCGCTTGGCTACAGCCCAATATATAATGGGGTGGAATATGGGACTCGAACCCATGGTCTCCAGTGCCACAAACTGGCGCGTTAACCAACTACGCTAAATCCACCATATGCATTTATTGCTAAATGCATTTTATATTTTACCTCATTATTAATGGTTTTGTCAACCACTAAATATAATTTTTTTAAATTTATCTACTCAGCTGCCCAAATTACTAATCTTGCTTTTGAGTTATCTGTACATGTTGATAAAGATATCTCCCTCTTTCCTGCTGTATCTCTATCAAAGTAATCCGCATCATCTGCTGTAGTTTCATAAATATTATAAATAGTGTATTCTATTCTTGTTCCCGTTGTGTCTGTTATATAAATTTTATCGCCTAAAGCTAGTTTATCATTATTTCCAAAGAAAGCTCCATTTCTATAATTATGTCCTATGATTACTGTATTTCCTACTTGATTTGGCCCTGGTCCATATAACATTGCTACAGATAATTCTATAGAATCAGGTGTTGTTCTTTCTAATATAGGATAATTTAGCTTTATTTTTGGTATTTCTATTGTTCCTACAACATTGTAGCCTTTTAATGTTACTTTATTTCCACCTGTTGTAGTCTCCTGATTTACTACTTCTTCATTTAATATTGGTGTTACAGTTTCTGAATTACTTTCTTCATTATTTTCTGGTTTGTTTATATTATCATTAAATTCATTTACTACTGATGCAGCAACTCTATCTGTTGTTATTTTCCTATACATATCATACCCAAAAACACTAAGTAATATTACTATTATTACAATTACCATTATTAGTATAACTGTTAAAAATTTACTATATTTATTTTCAAGCATATATTTTCCTCCTTTTGTGAACTCATCTGTTTCTATTATAACATAATTTATATATTTTGGATAGGTCTTATATTATTTTAGTTCCTAATTTTTTACCAGCTAGTAAATGGAAATGTAAATGCATTACTTCTTGCCCTGCATCTTCTCCGCAATTGTTTACTATTCTAAATCCATTTTTCTCTATTCCTAATGTTTTAGCAATTTTATTTATGCTTTGAAATAAATCTGCAATTATTTCCTTATCTTCTTCTTTTACATCAAGTACATCCTTAAAATGTTTTTTAGGTATTACCAACACATGTATTGGAGTTACTGGATTAATGTCTTTAAACGCAAGTACCTTTTCATCTTCATAAACCTTTTCTGATGGAATTTCACCCTTTACAATCTTACAAAAAATACAATCGTCCATATTTTCCTCATTTCTAAAATTAATATTTTATTCTAAAACAGCTTTTATTCTTCTTACTCCTGCTGAACTTGCTTCCTCTTTCTTTATTTTGAATTTGCCAAGTTCCTTAGTATTCTTTACATGTGGTCCACCACACAATTCTTTAGATACATCACCTATAGAATATACTGTTACTATATCTGGATATTTTTCTATAAACATACACTCTGCACCAGATTTTATAGCTTCATCTTTTTTCATTTCTTCTACCTTTACAGGAATTTCCTCTTGTATCCACTTATTAACTAATTCTTCTACTTTTTGCTTTTCTTCATCTGTTAGCTTATGGTCACAACTGAAGTCAAATCTCATTCTCTCTGGAGTTATGTTTGAACCTTTTTGATGTACATCTTTTCCTAAAATAACTTTTAAAGCTGCATTCAAAAGATGTGTTGCAGTATGATATTTTGTTTCCATTTCGCCATTTCCAGATAATCCACCTTTAAATTTTTGTTCACTACCCATTCTTGATTTTTCTTGGTGCTCTTTAAATAGTTGTTCAAATTCTTTATTATCTATTTTTAAATTTCTTTCTCTAGCTAAATCTGCTGTTACCTCTGGAGGGAATCCATATGTTTCATATAGATTAAATATATCTTTTCCTAATAAAGTGTCTTTTCCTTGTTCTTCTAGTTTTTTAGCTATTTTATTAAATTCTTTTTCTCCACGTTCTAGAGTTTTTTCAAATTTATTTTTTTCTTCTATTATAACACTAACTATTTTTTCCTTATTTCGAACTAGCTCTGGATACATCTCTTTTAAAGTTTCAATATTTAATTCTATTAATTCTGAAAGTACATCTAAGTTAATTTGTAGCTTTCTTAAATGTCTCGTCATTCTACGAATCAATCTTCTTAAAATATATCCTCTATCTACATTGCTTGGTAAACCTCCATCAAGTATTATCATCATACTTGCACGCAAATGTTCAGCCACAATTCTTCTGCTAGCAATATTATCCACTACTGCTAATTCTTGTAATTTATTCATTACTGGAGCAAATAATTCTGTATCAAAAGGTGTTTCTTTTCCTTGCAATAGCATTGTCATTCTTTCAAGCCCTAAACCTGTATCAACATTGTGTTGTTTTAATTTTGTGTATTTTCCATCTTTGTCTTTATAATATTCCATGAATACGTTATTCCATATTTCCACATATTTTCCGCATCCACATGAAGGATTGCATCCCTCTGAACATTTTGGCTTTCCTGTATCATAAAACATTTCAGTATCTGAACCACATGGTCCCTCTTCGCCTGCAATCCACCAGTTATCGTCTTTTCCGAAAAAATAGATTCTATCTTCTGGTATTCCTGCTTTTTTCCAGCATTCAGCAGTAATAGTGTCTCTTGGGCAATCCTCATCACCTGCAAAACATGTTACAGATAGCTTTTCAACTGGTATTCCTAATTCTTTAGTCAAAAATTCAAAGCTCATTGCAATAGCTTCCTCTTTAAAATAATCTCCTAAAGACCAATTCCCCAACATTTCAAAATATGTTAAATGCCTGTTATCTCCAACTTCATCAATATCGTTTGTACGTAGACATTTTTGGTAATCAGTTAACCTTTTGCCTTCAGGATGTTTTTCCCCTAAAAGGTATGGTACTAATGGTTGCATCCCTGCTGTTGTGAATAAAACAGATGGATCATTTTCTGGTATTAATGGAGCACTTGGTATTACTTTATGTCCATGCTCTTTAAAAAAGTTCAAATATTTATTTCTAATTTCGATTGCTTTCATCAAAAATCCCCTCTCTTTTTTACTATTAACATAGTCTATTTCATTTAATGTGTTTTGTCAATAAATTGACGCTTTATTTTCCTATTAATTCTTTAGTTTCTCTATCGTTATCTACTATTTCTATTGGTACAATTTTGTCTACAAGATTTTCTTCTTCATCTCTTTTTACCTTTACTTCCATATAATTAGTAGTGTGCCCTTTAAAATAGCCATTTTCATATTCTTCAAATAAAACTTTTACCTGTTTCCCAATATTTTTTTCATTATAATTATTCTGATTTTTATCTGATAGCTCTATTAATTTGTTGCTTCTAATTTCTTTTATATTTCCATCTATTTGATTTTGCATTTTTTCTGCCACAGTACCTCTTCTAGGAGAATATTTAAAAACATGAATCTTATAAAAGCTTATATCTTCTAAAAATTTATATGTTTCATTAAATTCTTCTTCCGTCTCTCCTGGAAATCCTACTATTACATCTGTTGTAAAATTAACATTTTGGTATACCTTCCTTAATATATCAACTGATTGCTTATATCTTTCGGTTGTGTATTTTCTATTCATCCTTTTAAGTGTTTCATCGCATCCACTTTGTAATGACAAGTGAAAATGATCACATATTTTTTCTAACTTTGATAATCGCATTGCAAACTCTTCATCTATAATTGTTGGTTCAAGTGATCCTAATCTAATTCTCTCTATTCCTTCTATTTGATTTATTCTTTCTAATAAATCAATAAGCCTAATTTTTTCGCCTTCCTCATCAAAATCTTTTCCATATGAGGCTATGTGAATTCCTGTAATAACCACCTCTTTTATACCTTGGCTAGCTATCTTAGATATTTCCGAAACCACACTTTCTATTTTTCTACTTCTTATTCTTCCTCTAGCATATGGTATAATGCAATACGTGCAAAACATATTGCAACCATCTTGTACTTTTATTACTGCTCTATTTTTTTCTGTAAAAGTTACATCTCCAAAATCTATAAACTCATTTTGTGTTGCCACATCTGATACAATTGTTTCTGTTGATTTTTTATTTTTATTTATATATTCTTCTACTTTTTCTACAATATTATTTTTCTCATTTATTCCTAAAATTATATCTATTTCTGGTATTTTTTCTAATTCATTTTTCGCTACTTGTGCATAGCAACCGCAAACTACTAAAATAGCATCTTTATTAATTTCTTTTACTCTTCTTAGCATTTGCCTTGATTTTCTTTCAGCCATATTTGTTACACTACAAGTATTTATGATATATATATCTGCTCTTTCTGAATTTTCTACTGTTTTATATCCTTTTTGTATAAATTGTTGCTCCATTGCATTAGTTTCATATTGATTTACTTTGCAACCAAGTGTATAAAAAGCTACTTTTTTTGACATATTAATATTACTCCATTTTTATTTTTAGAACATTTTATCATGTTTTATGTTAATTTTCAAATAAAAATTAATTATTTCATCATTTTCCGTCTTTTTTATTACTCATGAGTTAATTTTAATATTTCGGTTTCTGTAAAATTTAACTAGTGCATGCTATATTTATTTTATTAATAACGTGAGGTGATTTTATGGCAGTAGACTATACTATTATTGGTTCAAGATTAAAGAATGCCAGAATTGAGAGTGGACTAACTCAACAAGATTTAGCTGAGAAAATTAATGTTTCTGTTGCTTTTGTTAGTAGAATTGAACGTGGAAGTTCACATATTAATTTGAAAAGATTAAGTGAAATTTGTAATATTTTAGGAATTTCTGAAGGTACAATATTAAACGGTACATTTGATACAAATTCTAAATATTTATTTACTGAATTTAACGATTTATTACAAAAATGTTCACCAGATAAACAAAAACTAATTTATAAAATTACTAAATTAATAGTTGAAAGCGAAGAATGAATCCCCTGACTTCATTCTTCATTTTTTTACATTTTTTTCATTGATAATTTTTTTCTACTATGCTAATATTAATACTAGAAAAATTTTAAGGAGGTTACAAATGAACTTTAAACAATGGGAAAATTTTGAAAAAGGTGAATGGACTAAAGAAATTGATGTTAGAAATTTCATTCAAAAAAATTATACTCCATATGATGGAAATGAAGACTTTTTATCACCTGTGTCTGCTAAAACAAAAGCTCTTTGGGACAAGGTTTTAGAGTTATATGAATTAGAAAAAAAGAATGGTGTTTTAGATATAGACGTAAAAACTCCTTCTGGTATTAACAGATACAATGCTGGCTATTTGGATAAGGATTTAGAAGAAATTGTAGGCTTTCAAACAGATGCTCCTTTAAAAAGAGCAATTATGCCAAATGGCGGAATTAGAATTGTTGAAAAATCTTGTGAAGCTTATGGTTACAAAGTTGATGATGAAGTAGAATATATTTATCACAACCTAAGAAAAACACATAATGACGGTGTTTTTGATGTTTATACTCCAGATATTCGTAGAGCCAGAAGTCATCATTTATTAACAGGTCTTCCAGATGGATATGGCCGTGGACGTATTATTGGTGATTACAGACGTGTGCCACTTTATGGTGTTGATGTTTTAATTAATGAAAAGAAAGATGAATTAAATATATTAGATGTAGATGAATTTACAGAAGATGTTATACGTGATAGAGAAGAAATTGCAGAACAAATAAGAGCTTTAGAAGATTTAAAGAAAATGGCTGAAACTTATGGCTTTGATATTTCAATTCCTGCTTCAAATTCAAAAGAAGCCGTACAATGGTTATATTTTGCATACTTAGGAGCTGTAAAAGATCAAAATGGTGCTGCCATGTCTTTAGGTAGAACTTCTACTTTCTTAGATATATATTTTGAAAGAGATTTAAAAGAAAATAAAATTACTGAAGAAGAAGTTCAAGAGCTTATGGACCAATTTGTAATGAAGCTTAGAATGGTACGTTTCTTAAGAACTCCAGAATATAATGAGCTATTTAGTGGAGACCCTGTTTGGGTTACTGAAAGCATTGGCGGTATGGGAATTGATGGCAGAACTTTAGTTACAAAGAACTCTTTCAGAGTTTTGCATACTTTAGAAAACCTTGGTGCTGCTCCAGAACCAAACTTAACAGTATTGTGGTCTAAGAACTTACCTAAAGCATTCAAAGATTACTGTGCAAAAATTTCTATTGCTACTTCTTCTATTCAATATGAAAATGATGATTTAATGAGAATTACTTTAGGTGACGATTATGGTATTGCTTGCTGCGTTTCTGCAATGAAAATTGGTAAACAAATGCAATTCTTTGGAGCTAGAGCAAACTTAGCAAAAGCTTTACTTTATGCTATAAATGGTGGTAGAGATGAAATAACAGGAAAACAAGTTGCTCCAATGTTTGAACCTATCACATCAGAATATCTTGATTATAATGAAGTAATGGAAAAATATGACCAAATGTTAGATTATGTAGCAAAAATTTATATGAAAGCTTTAAATGGTATTCACTTCATGCACGATAAATATTCATATGAAGCTTTAGAAATGGCTCTTCATGATAGAACAATTTTACGTACAATGGCATGTGGTATAGCTGGTTTATCTGTTGTTGCTGATTCCCTATCTGCAATAAAATATGCTAAGGTAAAAGTAATTAGAGATGAAACTGGTTTAGCAGTTGATTATCAAATTGAAGGCGATTTTCCTAAATATGGAAATGATAATGATGATGTTGACCAAATTGCAGTTGATTTAGTAAAGAAATTCATGAAAAAATTAGAAGGACATACTTCTTACAGAGGCTCAAAACCAACACTATCAATTCTTACTATTACTTCTAACGTGGTTTATGGAAAGGCTACTGGCAATACACCAGATGGAAGAAGAGCTGGTGCTCCATTCGGACCTGGTGCAAACCCATTGCATGGAAGAGATTCTTCTGGGGCTTTGGCAGTTATGAATACTATTGCAAAATTGCCTTATGAATATTCTGAAGATGGAATATCTTTCACCTTCTCTATAACACCTGGAACACTCGGTAAAGATGAATCGACAAAAATAAATAATTTAGTTAGCATGTTAGATGGATACTTTATTCAAACAGGACATCATATAAATGTTAATGTTTTTGATAGAGCTTTATTGTTAGATGCAATGGATCATCCTGAAAAGTATCCTCAGCTTACAATACGTGTTTCTGGATATGCAGTAAACTTTGTAAAACTAACAAGAGAACAACAATTAGATGTTATAAATAGAACTATCCATGAAAAAATATAAAAGGACTTAAATATGAATAATTTAGAATTAACCTGCCCTATCCATTCTTTTGAAACTTTTGGTGCAGTTGATGGCCCTGGGATTAGATTTGTAATTTTTACTCAGGGTTGTAATTTAAAATGTAAATATTGTCAAAATAGAGATACATGGTGTCACTCTGGAGGTACCATGTACTCTGTTAAAGATGTACTAGATAAAATTGAAAGGTACAAAAATTACATCTTACCTTCTGGTGGAGGTATTACAGTTAGTGGTGGCGAGCCACTATTACACTTAGAATTTTTAATCGCCTTATTTAAAGAATTAAAAAATAGAGGAATACCAACCGCTATAGATACTTCTGGAGTATTTTATTTAACACCAAAAATCAAAGAATTAATTAGCTTAACAGATTTATTTTTACTAGATATAAAATGTATAAATGATGAAATTTGTAAAGATTTGACTGGTGTTTCTAATAAAAAAGAATTAGAATTTGCCCGTTATCTTAGTGATAATGGAGTTCACATGTGGATTAGGCAAGTTTTAGTTCCAGGATATACTGATAAAGAAGAAGATTTAATAGAGCTAAAAGATTTTCTTTCTACATTAAAAACAGTTGATAAAGTTGAAATTCTTCCATATCACGATATGGGAAAATTCAAATGGTTAGAGCTCGGTCTTGAGTATCCTTTAGAAGGTGTACCTGTTGCAACACCTGAAGATGTTGATAGAGCCAAGAAAATATTAGGACTAGACTAGAAAAAAGATTCAAAAGGAAATTACTCCTCTTGAATCTTTTATAATATTAAATCAATTATAAGTCCTGAAATTATTGATATCACATACAATATTCCCATTATTTTTAAATTATCTTTCACATTTTTATTCGTTCTAAATAATACCAAAATTCCTATTCCTGAACCAACTAATAATCCTGCCATCATTGATCCTAAGCTAATTAAATTAGATAAATATAATTCTGTTATTATTACAGACCCTGCACAATTTGGAATAAATCCTATCAACGCAGATACCAAAATTCCGGCAATTGGTACTTGCGCAATTGCATTTGATATATTATCCTCACCTATAAAATATATTATCATATTTATAAGGAATGTTATTATTATAATAAAAGCTAATATGTTTATTGTGTGCTTTATTGCTGATTTTACAATTCCATGTTCACAATCGCAATGCTCGTGTTCGCACATATCTTCAATTGCATCTTCATCATTCTCTTCTTTCTTTAATTTTTTGAAAATTAGCATATGCAAAATATCTACTATAAATCCAGCAATTATTCCTATTATTAATTTAATAGCTAACACTTTCACTATTAATTCTATTGGCGCAGATTCTGAAATTAAAATAGGAAGCATTTCATCAGATGTTGATAAAAATACTGCTATTAAAGTTCCTAGAGTTATAACTCGTCCTGCATATAAACTTGCTGCCACAGCAGAAAATCCACATTGTGGGAATATACCTAATATACTACCAAACAACGGACCTAGTTTTCCAGATTTCTTCACTAGTTGTTTTGTTTTATTACCAGTTTTGTGTTCTAAGCTTTCCATAATTAGATATGTTACAAATAAAAATGGTAATATTTTCAACGCATCTATTAAGGTATCTTTTATTATTTCTATCATACATCCACCTCTTTTTTATAAAGTCACTTTTGTTATAATAACACATTATGTTGATTTTTTCAACATATC
>ULQP01079722.1_pt1 | contig 27075 bp, 15 predicted proteins | sample 1954571 | NCBI WGS metagenome assembly ULQP01 (sample SAMEA4835657, study PRJEB28245) | human gut metagenome | biome: gut microbiome; material: fecal sample | place: Denmark | collected 2008 | reverse complement strand
TGTTACGGCTGATATGCTGTTTGGAAAAATAAAAATGCTGAAGAGAAGTGCGATACTGATTATCAAAGCAATCGATTTTTTCATTACATTCGCTCCCGCTAAAATTATTTAGAGATATCTCCGCATAAAAATGCTATCATATTTGCACAAAATATTCAACACATAAATTTCAATTTAATCTTATTTTAACAATCTTCAAAACAATAAATCGGTTTTTCCGTTTTAAGTAAAACAAAAAGTCGATTTGTTTAATTGCAAATACCAAATATGTCTGCTATAATAAAAGGGCGAGAACAAAAAAACGAAACGGAGTTGATCTAATGCCGGTATTCATCGCCGAACAAGCTATGCATTTAAAGCATCAGAAAATAGGATTTTCCATTTTAAACCGTGTTGCTAAATCTTATATTTTTCTGCATTTCATCAATCCTGTAACAATTTACATAGATAATGAGGAAATTAACACCTCCTCTAACGTCTGCGTTATTTTTACGCCGGAAAGCAATCTGCACTACACCGCAAAAAAAATCTCAATGCTTCATAATTTTCTGCATTTTTACATAACCTCGGATAATTATTTTGATGAGCTTAATATCCCTCTTAACCGCATTTTTTACACCAATTTACAGAATGAAATTACCAACGCTGTGGAATTTATCGAAACCTGCACGGTTAAAAAATTCAGTAATTACGATAATATGATAGACGAGACCATGCAGAAAATGTTTTCGCTGATTTCCAAGGAACAGCACCGACGAATTTCCTTTGACGGCTTTTCCTCACGGACGCGGTTTGATAACCTCAGAACTCTGATTTATCAAAATCCGGGCGGCTGGTCGATAGATACCATGGCTGAATATATGAATTTAAGCCGTTCAAGGTTTTCCACAAAATACCGCGAGACCTTTGACACAACTCCAAACAAGGATCTTACCGACGCCGCCATGCTTTTTGCAAACAAAATGCTTGCCACCACCGATCTCTGCATTGCGGATCTTGCCTATGAATGCGGTTTTACAAGCCCGGATTATTTTATCAGGCTTTATAAAAAGTATTACGGCACTACTCCCGGAGCCTACAGAAAGCGGCTTCGCGCCTCTAAGGGAAATAAAACCTGACGAATTTATCTTGTAAATGCACTTTTTGTTTCGCGCAACAGTTTTTTTATTTTAAGCTGTGCACAAATCTAATAAAATCACTTCATATAAATTGAATTAATTATTAAAATATGATAAAATCAGTCTTGTGGAACAAAACTCAAAAAAGGAGATTTTTAACCATGTGCAAACATTTTCCAGGGCTGAAAAAATATCTTTCTGCGCTCATAACGGTTTTTATTGTATGTGCCTGCTGTTTTATTTCGTCAGCGGCGTCTGACGGCGATACCAATGTACCGCCCCGCCTTTCGGATTTTTCAATGAAAAACAGCTCATCCGCTCTTCCCACCGAAGCCGCCGACGGTATAGTTACACCGACGGGAACCTTAAAAATGACGGTGCTTGATGAACAAACCCAATATGAGCAAAAGGTATTTACAGACCTTTACAGTGCCGACAGCTACACTGTGTACGGAGCTTATAAAACAGGACAGACAGGGTATTATAACTGTACCTTTGACGCCAATCAGGAAAAAATCGCCACGGGATCAGGAATTGCCTCAAAAGCGATGCTTAACGGCAGTGAAAGCATGACTGATTTTGAAGCACATTTTACCGTAAACCAGCCAAATTTGTCCGCATCGCTTTACGCGGGCGCGGCTTTCAGAATCAACGCCTCTGATTTCAGAACCGACAAATTCGGAACACAAGGGTATATGCTTTTACTCTACAGTAGCGGTTCAGAAAACACCCTTGATGTAAAGGTTTCTTTAAGGAAATACGGTACTTCCAAATACGGCAATGTAAATGATTATAATGAAGATCCAGTAACCTTCCAAAATTTATTATCTAAACATACAGACCCCATCACCGTAACACCAAAAGTGGAGGGTGATAAAGCAAAGGTCGCCTTAAGCGTCGCTAATAACAATAATAGAACCGAAACGCACGAATTTTCGCTGCGTCCGGGAAGCAAACAAAAGCGGCTTATTTTGACAGCGGAGCCTTTGCGCTTGTCGCCAACGGAAGCCACACCTTTAAAGAGCTATCTCTGAGCGGAAGTGCCGCGGTGAATTACACCGAACACGAAAAAGCGCTATATAATTTAACGGAGCAAAGTACATATACCGTTTACGGAAACAGCACCGACACAAATTACGGGATTACCTTTTCCGACGGCGTTATTTCCACCGCGGGGCAATCCAAAGTAAAAATCAACGGATATACAAACATTAAGGATTTTCACGCCGATTTTACCGTAACAAGGGAAAGCGGTTTACTTATGGGCGGTATAGGCTTTCATTTGCAGGACACCGCTTTTGAAAAAGCCCCTTTCGGCACTTCAGGATATCTGCTGTACGCAAGACGCGAATCCGGCAGTCTTGATGCGGAACTTTGGCTTCGTAATTACCGAACGGCTTCGGAATACAAAGAAACTCAAATCGGAAGCTTTGAGGGACTTCTTAACGCCTCAAACAGCGGAGTGCGTTTAGATGTAACGGTTTCGGGTACAAATCTTACCGTCACGGTTTACGATTCAACCGACCGCACCCGTTTTGGAACCGTTGAAAATTATTCTTTGTTAAGTGAAGACGCAAATGCCGGAAACTACACCGGCGGTTCGATAGCCTTTGTTTCAAACGGAGCGCATAAATTTTCGGATATTTCGGTTAGTCAGACCGTAAGCGAACCTCGGTACAAAACGGTTGAAAATTTTGAGGCGTCTGCTGATTTTATAATTCCGCAAGAAGGTCTTTTTGATTTCGGTATTATGTTTAATGTTCAGGATACCGTAAATCTCTCTCCCGGACTTTCAGGCTTTGTTCTTAAAGCATTTCGCACAAAAAACACCGCCGATAATTCAGTTGCTCTGCAATTAATAAGATACGGAACGGACGCATCAGGAAATAAAAACATATCTCTCGGCGGGATTACAGGCTCCACGAAAAAGCCGGAAATTTTAGCAGATGCTAAAGGCGCGGGTGAAAAAATACGTTTAAAGCTAAAGGTTGTTCGCGGTATTATTTATTACAGTGTTATTTGTCTCACCTCCGAAATGGAAAGCGCTGTATATACCTCTCAGATTACGACTGCATCAACTGTGTCTAATATCACCGATACAACAGCATATTCCTCCGGCGCGGTAGGCTGTTTTTCAAACGCGGCAGATGTAACACTATGCGCCTTTGCTGTTACCGTATTTCCTGATTGCAAGCTGGATTTCGGCGCCTACGATGGCGGCAGTGCAAAAGGCATCGGAACCTATTCCTACGGCGAGACCGTAACCGTGAGCGCTGCACCTGATTACGGTTATTATTTCGGCGGCTGGTATAACGGCGAGACGCTTTTATGCAGTGACGGGGATTATACGCTTACTATGTATGAATCCCTTATTCTTACGCCTAAGTTTATTCCCCATCCCCTCAAATATCTTTGCAGCGATTCAGAAAACAGAACGGTAATGCTCCGTCTTGACGATATCGACGGCGTAACCGAAATAGGCTGCGAGGTTACGGTAAAAAGCGAAAATAAAGAGGAAGTCTTTAATCTTTCAACCGCTTATGTAAACGCGGCGGCGGACGGTAACAAACCGTGGATTGCCGACCGTAACAAGATTTATTACTGCGATATAAACAATGACGGCAGTGCTGATACCGCCGATATGGTAAGTCTGCGAAAGGGCTTAATAAACGGCGACAGTACTCTCGGATTTGATACCGCCGACCTTAACGGCGACGGCAGTGCCGACATACGCGACTTAATTCGCTTTAAAAAAGCACTTTCATACACGGCTCCCGAATTTACCGAGGACATAACAGAGGGCTTTAATTATCCGTTCGTTATAGGAAACAGGCTTAATCAAAGCGGAAAGCAGTATATTTGCCTTAAGCCCTACACGGTTAAGGACGGTCAAACGCAATATTCCGCCGCCCGCTATTTTACCTATAACGGAACAGTGCTTGAAAGCAACAGCACTTCAGAGCGTCACACTCCGTTCGGACAAATACGCATAGCCTGCGTGGGTGACAGCATTACAAAGGGAATCGGCACGACAGGCTGGAAGAACGGTGACTTTACCTACGCCTACCCCGAACAGCTCGGCAGACTGCTCAGTGACAGCTGCCTTGTCGGTAACTTCGGCAAGGGTAGCAGTTATGTTTACTACAAATCCGGCAGAACAGAAAATTTATGGTATCCTAACACGGCGGAATACACCGACAGCATGAATTTTGACCCCGATATTGTAATTATAAAGCTCGGAACAAATGATGCAAAGTATGTTAACAGCGATGATCTTTCAAACGAATGGGCAAAGCAGTTTACGGATATTGTAAGCGCTTATAGAAATCTTGACAGCAAACCGGATATTTATATAATGAGCAGTATCACAATGAAGCTTTACGATGATAAAAACATAGCTGCGGAAACCGCAAACTATATTAAGCGCGAGCCTAATCTGACCGCATATATTCTACCCAAGCAAAAATCAGTCGCAGAGGAACTCGGCTGTACCTTCCTTGACAGCTATAATGACCTTTACGAATTATTTTCTTCAGGCGACAGCTTTGCCTCGGATATGATTCATCCTAACGATAAGGGATATGCGGCAATCGCAGAGTATGTCAAACAAAATATATCACTTGATATATTCTATTAAGGAGCTGAATTTTCTTTGAGAGTTAAATTAAACAGCCTAAAAAAGTGTCTGCCCTTTTTGCTGTCTGCTATTGTATTAAGCGGCTGCGGCGCGGGTACGGCAAACAGCAAGGCTTCGGACAGCGGCGGCAATACAGTAAAAATAGCCTGTGTCGGTGACAGTATCACACAAGGCATCGGCGCAGACGGCTGGAAAAACGGTGATTATACATATGCCTATCCCGAGCAGCTCGGAAGGCTGCTCGGAGACGGCTTTACGGTCGGTAATTTCGGCAAGGGCAGCAGTTACGCCTGTTACGAAAGCGGCAGAACCGAAAATCTTTGGTATCCCAATACGTTTGAATATTCGCAAAGTATGAAATTTGAGCCTGACATAGTCATTATCATGTTAGGCTCAAACGACGCGCATAATGGAAAACGAAGCGGATTCCTACAATTACAAGGATCAGCTTACCGAAATAACGGAAAAATATCTCGATTTGGAAAGCAAGCCCGAAGTTTATTTTTTAAGCAGTATCACCATGGGACTTTATGAGCAAGCAAAAGAAAATAAGCTCAAAAAATATATACTCCCCCGTCAAAGGGAAATTGCCGAGGAGCTGGGCTGTGTCTTTATTGACACCTATACCGAGCTTTATGATGTATTTATTTCGGGCGGCGCCTTTGCGTCGGATAACGTTCACCCTAATAACACGGGATATGCCGCTATCGCGGAGCTTTTAGCCGAGCATATAAAATCCGGCAAATAAAGACTCATAAAAACTAAAGCCTCCGCTCTGACCGAAATCCGGTCAAAGCGGAGGCTTTACTGTTTATTTATTCATTATTTGTTTACCGTATTAAAACCGGAAATCTTCGCCCAGTTTTCAAGATAGGCACAGTCCTTACTCAGATTCAGTACTGAGTTCGGACAGCCCGACGCCGAGAAGGATTTTGCAGAAGAACCCGCAAAGGTGCCGCCGTTAATGGTAAGATTGTACGCTCCGGTAAGCTTTGGTTTTTTAGCTCCCGGATAGCTTTGCAGATAATCTATACCTGAACCGCTGATAACTCCCGAATTAACGGTAATGTTTACCGTTCCCGCAATTTCCGGCGCGCCCGACGCGGGATATGGATTAAGGCGCGGCACGGCGAATAAAGCGCCTTTAAAGTTTCCGCCGTTCACCGTCAAATTAACGGTAGAGCCCTTTTGCATACCGTTTTGCCCCACTGCGGACGACAGCGTTCCCTCGGCGGTGGAGTAATTGGACGCGCCCTCCTCCCTTGAAAATGTACCGCCGTTTACCGTTATGCTTACCGTAACTCCGGATTTGACCGAACCGTAAGCATACGGCGATTCCGTTTTGGATACCGCACGGTAATTTCCGCCCCGCAGATAGGTAAAGGTGCCGCTGTTTACGGTAAGAGAACAGCTTTTATTACAACTTAACACTTCCTCGGTCTGCCATTTGCTTACAACGTCATGACCGTAAATCAGAACCGAATATCCGCCGCTTGAAACGGTACAGGAAACACCCTTGTCAAAGGTAATATTATTATATCCGCACACTATTTTAGTCGCCGAGGCTATATAATCGAAGGTGACGTTTTCAAATTCAAAATCACCGTTTAAATACATCGAGCCTGACATAAATATACGTGCGTTATTCGTTTTTCTGTAATCGGTTCCGTTATAAGGGTCGATACTTGTAACCGTAATCTTATAATCGTTTTCAGGAGCGATAAAAACCTTTGCAATATTAAGTCCGGTTGTAGCAGGGGTTATAGGTCCTGAAACCACTATCGTACCGCCGCCCCTGCAAAGGTCTACCGCGCGGGCAAGATTGGAGGTCGGCTTATCGGGTGAAGCTCCTACGCTGTCATAGCTTCCCTTTGAGGAATCCACATAAACCACATACTTCTCAGTAGGCTCAAGAGCGTACTCCTTATACGAGGTAAGTCCGTCGGCTACGGCGTTCATTACCGTCTGTGCCAAATACTTATATCCCGCGCTGTTCGGATGAAGTCCGTCGGTCTCATAAAGCGCTCCCTCAAAATATTCCTTTGTTATGCGGTATGTATCGATAACATACGCCCCTGTGCCGTCGGCGGCGCTGATAACCGCATTGTTAAGCGCGTTTTGCGCAAGATAGCTGCTGTATGCCGTCACCCTTACAAGCGGAGTGCAGACAAAAACGAGAGGCTTAGATTTAAGCGACTTAATATCGCTTATAAGCTTTTTGTAAGATTTTTCAAGCTCCTCGCAGGCTTTTACGTCGGTTATATATCCTATGTCGTTAATGCCCAGCATCATAATTACAACGTCAGGCTTATCCTTGCGGAGCGCGGAATACTCCTTTGTGTTGCAGTAGCGCAGAGTGGAAACGTTCGAGCGTCCGAAATCCGCAATATACGCACCTGCGTGACCGTAATTCGTGACCTCGAACTTTTTTCCGTAACGCTTTGAAAGCAGCTTTCCTAGCTGAACAGGGTATGAATCGGTCTCAGGATTGTCGGATATAGTACCATAGGTAATGCTGTCGCCCACACAGGCGATTTTTACGGTGTCGGCAGTTCTGTCTAAAATATCGATAAATATATTCGGATCGTAAACAGTCCCCGCCTTGTTGCTCTTGGCATAGGTTTTATCAAGGGGGTTAAGCAAGCCTGTGTCCAGCGTGACCTCCTCTTGCTTTGAAACCTCGGCGGTTACGGTGTTCTGCCCTTTGGCGGCGCGTTTGCGCTCTTTTGCGCCGCCCGAATCATTTCCGCAGCCCGCAAGGCACAGAAGGATTGCCGCCGCAAGCAGCAAACTCAGTATTTTTTTCATAATGGACATTCCTTTCGGATAAAGCTTATGAACCGTTATTTCTTTAGAACAATGACATTCCATGAATGCTTTTCAAGAAGTGACGTCAAGCGTCCGCCCTCAAATCCGGAATTGCTGTTTTTTATTACTTCCGTAACGTTATCCGGATTTTCCTCGGTGTTGACCGCCTTAATATCGTCATGGTTAAGCACTATGTGCTTTTCAAGACTGTAATCTTCAAACTGCCTGAGATCCGCCTCCATAAGACAGTCCTCGTCAAGGTCACGGTTTACCGCAAAAACGGTCAGGCGTTCCTCTTCCTCACTGTAAATCACAGATGACGCAATATAAGGAATATCGGTATAATGCTTAGCGTCATATTTTTCACAGTCGATAACGCTGTGCAGCGCGATGCCGCGTCCGTATTTACTGCAATGCTTGAAAGGATAGAAAATAGTTTGTCTCCAAGCGCTGTCGTCAGAGGTCATTATCGGCGCGATAACGTTTACAAGCTGTGCGAGACACGCGATTTTCACTCTGTCGGCGTGGTTCAGCATCGTCATAAACATGGTCCCGACCAAGAGCGCGTCCTCAAGATTGTAAACGTCCTCAATCTGGTGCGGCGCTTTTGTCCAGCGTGCGTCAGCGGGAACCTTGCCGTGGGGACGGTAGACCACGTTCCATTCGTCAATCGAGAGATTTATGCGCTTTTTTGATTTATTAAGCGCCGAGGCGTAATCGCAGGAGGCAATGACCGAGTGAATCTGATCCTCAAAGGTGAGGGCGTGAGCCAGGAAATCTTTGGTATCGTCGGGCGTTACGTTTCGGTTATTATAATAGGTGTGCATTGAAAGATAATCGATGTAACGGAAACAGCAGTCGGCAACCGTCGCGTCCCATTCTCCGAAGGTCGGAAGCTTAAGTCCGGCGCTTCCGCAGGCGACCAGTTCGATATCAGGTTGTATGTCCTTCATAACCTTTGCGGTCTGCGCCGCGAGCGTGCCGTATTCGTGGGCGTTACGGTGTCCTATCTGCCAAGGGCCGTCCATTTCATTTCCAAGACACCAAAGCTTTATGTTGTGCGGCTGCTTATAGCCGTGGCTTATTCGCAGATCGGAATAGTATGTGCCACCGGGAAAATTGCAGTATTCAAGGAGATTTCGCGCATCGTCCACGCCCCTTGTGCCGAGATTTACCGCCATCATCGGCGTGGCTCCTGTCTTTTTAACCCAATCCATAAATTCATTTGTGCCGAAGCTGTTATCCTCAAGATTTTGCCACGCCGCTTCAAGCCGAACCGGACGAAGCTCCTTAGGGCCTACGCCGTCCTCCCAGTTGTAGGCGGAAACAATATTGCCTCCCGGATATCTCACCGCAGTTACTCCCAGTTCCTTTACAAGCTCGGCGGTATCGCGGCGCATGCCGTCCTCATCGGCGAATTCGTTTCCCGGCTGATAAATTCCCTCGTAAACAGCCCTGCCCATATGCTCAAGGAAAGAGCCGAAAAGGCGTTCGTCAACGCGGTCTATTTTAAAATGCTTATCTGTTCTTAAAATTGCTTTTTTCATATAAGTTTATCTCCTGTTTTCTCTCTTTTGCCCCGTTTTTTCCAGTATCCCAAACCAAACGGCGGATACAGCCGAAATCAGCAGTACGGCTCCTGCAAGCAGAACCACCATGCCCTCACCCGTAGTAGGCGACAGACCGAACGCCGAGGCTAATTTTCCGAGTGCGGAAATCTTGACTTCGACACCCGAGCCGTCATCGATATGAAAATTGCGAAGCTTAGTGGTATTAAGCGGGTCGGAAACCGAATTTCCGAGATACAGTCCTATCGCTCCCGACTCATAATAAACAGCACCGTTCTTTTCCTTGCCTGCGGCAAATTTAAGGTTTGCGGAAAAGGTTGCAGGCTTATTGCTTTTATCGCTCTTTTTATAGAGCGTCGCGTCTATCGCCGCGCCTTTTACAGATACGACAAAGGTAAGCTCCTCGCCTGCCATTTTTCCGTCCATAAAGGTTGCTCCGCTTTTGAATGCCTCGCGCGAGACCTCCCCTAAATATGAAAGCTTGCCGTTTACATAGCCCCACTTAAAGAGCACTATGTCAATGCGGTTGGGATTGGTGTCTCCGAGCGAGCTGTAATTTCGGCTGACTGCAATCGCCCAGCCTGTCTGAGCGTCCGCACCGTTACCGATGTCGTTCACGCGGAAAAAGAAGCCTGCTTTCAGGTTCCCGTTGTTATCTATCGTCATATCAACCGAAGCCTTAAAGTCGCTGACGGTAAGGTTATTGACGATCATTTTTTTGGTGCCGGAGGAATTGGCTACAAAATAATCCCCCTCTTTGGTAACGCCGCTGCCGTAAACCGTGTAGCTTTCAAGCTGTGAAAGATCGCCTACCTCGTTTGAAGGATAAACAGGCTCTCCGACGGTAAAATCGGTAAAGGTAACATAATTTGAGGCGGTCAGACCTATCGCTCCTGAGGAATAGTGAACGCCCTTAAGTGAGGGGGTCGATGACTCTATATCGGTCTCGTCGTTTAAATCCGCCGAAAGAGCTTCACTTTTAAGCGAGGGCTTGTCGGTATTATAGAAGTAAGCGGTCACTTGGTCTCCCGCAACGTTTACGTCAAGCGTAAGCGACTGACCCGCTGCGGCGAAAATGCTATTTTCAAAGCCTTGAAGGGGTATTTCGCTCTCCTTTGACGCGACCGTGCCTAAGTACATATAGTCACCGTTTTTAATGCCGAACTTATAAATAAGCAAAACTACTCTGGCATGGGTTCCCGAGGTTCCCGGAGTTTTATAAAGAACGGCTGAATAGCCCTCAATATCGTTAGCTCCGAGCGTTCCATCCTTTTTAAGCGCTTTTTCGATATTATTCACTCTGAAAATAATACCGCTTTTAAGGGTTCCCTCACTGCCTATGCGCATAGACGCCGACGCGTGAAAGCCCTTGACCGTAACGCCGTCAAGTATCGCCCGCTTTGTACCGGTTGTATCAGAGATAATTCCGTCGTCTGTTCTAAGAAACGAGGAAGAGGTTGACGAGGAATAAAAGGTATAGTTGTCAAAATCAGCCGCGTATTCGGCAAGCGAGCTAATATCGGGAGCCGATATATTGCTCCCGCCGACCTCCGCTAACACCGCGGCGCCGCCTCTTACAGCACTTCCCTTTTGTCTGTCCGTTGCGGCGGTACCGCCGGGATATTGTTCCTTTGGGTCGTCGATTTTTTCGGCGGTGCCCACCTTTAACGAATCAGCCTTTACAAGCGAGCCTTTTGCCGTGTAAAATCCGACGGCTCCTTTATCAAAATAAAGCCCGCCCGTATGCACCGTACCGTTGTTTTCCCTGTCGGTTGTGGTCTTAAGCGAAGCGCTTAAAACCCCGCTTTTTAGGGACGGCTTATCGGTATCAAAGAAATAAGCGCGTATCCGGTCGCCCAAAACATTAAGATGCACCGTAAGTTCCTTTCCGGCGTCTGCGGTCTCTGAAGCGGTATAAGCGGCAAGCACCGAAGTGTCCTCAAGATAAGCTATTCTTCCGAGATAACCTAAATCTTCTCCGTTATTACCGTATTTATAAAGGTAAAGGCGAACCTTTCCTGCGGACATTTTCTGAATAATCAGCGAATATCCCGACATTTCGTCCGTACCTGAGCCGGCTTCTCCTACGCGGAAAACTATTCCGGCTTTAAGAGCGCCCGACGGATTAATTTTAAATGTCATATCTGCGCTGAAATCCGCAACAGGAGATTCTTTAGTAGTTTTTAAAATTCCGCGCGCAATCGAGCTTGTCGCGGTGGTATAATCCCCGCTGTCGGTCGTTACCGTTCCGTATATGTCATACATTGAGGAAGGGTTATTTTCCTCTTCTTCCTCCTTTGGAATATTCTTCATGTCCCCGTAGGAGATAACCGAAATTTCCGAAAAGGTGTGCACGCCGTTTGTTATTAAAGCGAACGCGCCGGAGGAATAAAGCTTAGTCGAGGGATACTCATCAGTATTGTCAAGCGGATAGGTCTTATTTCCGTACAGGGTTTTCCCGTCTTCGCTTAAAAGCTTGACCGTGAAATCCGATTCTGTTACAGAAAGGGAAATTAAAAGCTTTAAATCGGTATCGCTCGGCAGACTTCCTACCGAAAAAGCCGTCAGCTCCTTGCTTTCCTTTGTTGTACTTCCAAAGCAGTAGCGAATCAGCACTTTAGCGGTATTAAGCGTACTCTTGCTTCGCGTGACTATAACCGAATACCCCGGCGTATTGAATGTTCCGTTTTCAAATTCACTTTCCTGAATGTGAAAAGCCACGCCGCCGTAAATATTCCCGCTGCTGCTGCCTTGGATAATCAGCGAAGCGTCAAAGGCGGTCATATCCTGTGAATAATTAATCATTGATTTGGTCTGATTATTGCTGGATTTTATATATTTCTTTTCCTCGTTAAACTCGACCGAATAATTCGTGTTTCCGTGTGTACGGTAATTTTCGGCCTTGTAAAGCCCCGGAAGCACCACCCCGTCCTCAGCGGAAGTAGAAAGATTCAAGGGCAAAGTAACCGAAAATATAAGCAAAAAGCAGACCAGCACAGCCGTAAATTTTTTCATTAAATCACCTGCTTGTTTTGTTTGTCGAACGGTTTTATTCCTTTGCGGAAAGCTTGTTAAGCACGCCGGGCGTAGTGGCGGTCACAGGCCAGCCGTCCTTAGTCCAATAAAGCTTACTTATACTCAAAAGGCTCGGAGAGGAGCTTCCGTCCTCATAGGTTTTAAAGTATTCGCTGACATGATACTGCGAGCCGTCCGTATCTGTAAACACAGAGCTGTGACCGCACTTTGTAAAGCTGTCGCGATAGGAATTAACCGGAGTAGCCCCCTGATTCATCATATCAACTCCGTCAGCGTCAAGGAAAGGACCGGTTACGCTTTTACTGCGTCCGACACCGTTCCAGTAGCCGGTTGAAAAGGAACCGCAGGCTACGAAAAGATAATAATAATCTCCGTGCTTAATCATATAACCCGCCTCGGGGCCGTTTCTTGTCTGAGCGGCGGCTAAGCTGTAAACCGTATCGTCGTTATTATCAAGCAAAAGCGTATTCGGGTCGATTTTTCTTATCTTTATTCCGCTCCAGTATGAGCCGTAAATAAGCCACGGCTGATTATCATCGTCGATGATGACGCAGGGGTCGATTGCGTTGTAATCGTCTCCCGAATATGAATGAATAACACAGCCCTTATCAACCCACTTGTATTCCTTATCATTAGGGTCAAGCGTGGTGTTGGTGGCAAGACCGATAAAGGAATGCTGACTTCCCGAGGTTGACATACAGTAATAAACGCAGTAGGTGTCCCCGATTTTATAGATGCCCGGCGCCCAGATACTTCCTCCCGGTACTCCCTTTTCGGGGTCCTTCATCCAATCATACGGCTGTTTCGACGGAAAAACCGTGCCCGATTTAGTCCATTCACGCAAATTCTTCGAGGTTTTGATGGTTATGCCGCCCGCCATTATAAACCCGTAATATGTACCGTTATAATTGTATATTTCGGGGCATGACCAGTTTTTGGTATCGCCGGAGACATTAAGCATATAAGGCAGCTCAATATCCCCGTTGCCTGCATATTCAAATTCCCAAACCTGATAATCGACGTCCTTGCCGTAAGGCAGATAATTTTGAATAGCGTCGGTTTCGGCGTCGGAATTGCCGTCCTGCGGCTCAAGAGCAAAATCGGTAAGCCTTGAAAACACCCGAAAGCTCTTGCCGTCATTGGACTTTTCGTCAGCCTCCAATTCAAAAATCTGACCGTCGGTCTCGGAAAGCTTATTAAGACACATAATAGCCCCGTTCTTATCCGAATCGCGTTTTACAGACAAATACCTGTCCTCGCAAGCCAAGTTCTGAAAACGATACGATGAGGAGTCAACCGCTAAAACGCGCCAAAGCATGCTCAAATCCTGTTCTTTCCCGTCATATTCGCGCATTTTAACCTTAGCGCCCTCCTGCATGCCGAAATCGTCGGCGGCAAGCACAAGACCGCTCTGCTTATTGCGGATAATGTAATAATCATTATCCTTTAAAAGCCCGTTAATCTTTTTATTATTATCTCCGCCGCAGCCGCCTAACGCTCCTAAAGTCATCAAAGCACACATAAAAACCGAAACCGCCTTTATTATTTTTCTCATATGCATCCTCCGACTAAAAGCTATCCGCGCGCCTTTATTTTATTCATACACTCGGTATAGTAATAATTAAGCTTTTGCTCCATTTGGTCGGATACGTCCTCGACCTTTAAGGAGGAATTTCTAAGCTGAGTCCAAAGCTTTTGAGAGTTCATCCAGGAATTAAACTCGGTAAGTCCCGGAACCCACTTTTTAATATCCGCAACACTGCGTCCTACAGAATCGTAAACAGCGGCGTAATCCTCTCCGGGAGTAAGCTTTTTAATAAGACCTAACACCTCATCATCGTTTACAATCGGAACCGACGCGGGAAGCTTACCGGCGGAGGTATACCATTCACAGCGGGACTTCCAGCCCTCCTCGCCGAAGGTCATAAATTTAAGTAGCTCATATGCAAGCTCGGGATTTTCGCTCGTTTCCGAGACACAGCCCACGTTTACAATGGTCTGAATTCTTCCGGAAGTACCTGTCGGGAAGGGATAAACCAGCCATTCCTGACCCAAATTGACATATTCCTTAGACTTGACCGTTTCGATTGTCCAGTACCAGTCAAGCTGCATAGCCTGCTTGCCGGTCTTTGGCAGCCATATCTCGCTGTCGCCGAACCAGGACTGCATATCCTCCGCCGAAATATTCGCGGCGATTTTATTGCTTATAAGCTCTAAGCCCTTTGAATATCCCTGTGCGAGATATTCGGTATCAAATGTCCCCTTGTCGGGGTCATAGCCGTACTGCCATGTATCGGTGGTGTAAGCGGCGTTGTAAACGTCACGCAGATAGGAAAGAACATTGTCGCCGAGTCCGTACTGGTGTTCGTTAGGTTTTGTAAGCTTTGCGGCAAGACTGTACATTTCGTCAATAGTCCAGTCATATCCCGGCAGAGCGACGTTATTAGCTTCAAACAGGGTTTTATTAAGAAGTACAACACAAGGATACTGCTCGGTTACAAGCCCGTAACGCTTGCCGCCGTAAACTCCCGCAACCTTCATGCCCTCCGGAATTTTGGCGGTTGTGGGATCGGAATCGTAATATTCCGAAATATCCGCCGTCCAGCCGTTAGCGGCCGCGGTTGCAAGATCAAAGGTGCAGAAAGCGTCGGGAAGGTCGCCTGTAGACGCTAAATTCTGAAGTCCCGAGCTCCATGAGTTTTGGTCGATTTCAAGCAGCTCCACATAAACGTCCGAGTGGGCTTTCATAAAATCGTTTGCAAGATGCTGCTGTAAATCACGGTCAAACCACGCGGCAAAGCGAAGGGTTATGCTTCTGCCCTCTTTGGAAATTTCCCCGTCCTTGTCCTTGGCTGAACCTCCGCCGCATGCGGCAAGGGTGAGCAGCATAATGCCCGCCGTAATAAGGCTAAACGTTCTTTTGATAAATTTCATCTTGATTTCCTCCTTAATTATTCCTTTAAGCCTATCATATCGACGCTTTGCACAAAGTATTTCTGAAGAACAAAATAAATTGCGACAAGCGGCGTTACACAAATTACGGTTCCTGCCATACGCACCGCCTCGTTGAGCGTGTTGTCTCCTCCGCCCTCGTTGAGCAGCTTATAGCTCGCCTCAAACTGAGTGAGCTTGACAAGAAGCGTTGTCATTGAATTGGTATTGCCGATACTTGAATTTGATATATACATGCTTGTCAGATAAGTTTCGTTCCAATACCAGACAAGCGAAAACAGAAAGCCGATTATAAACGCCGCTGTGACGCAGGGCAGTGCAATATAAAAGAACACCTTGAAATGACCGCAGCCGTCAAGCGATGCCGCCTCGATCTGCGAAACCGATATCTGGCTGAAAAACAGATAAAAGATAAGTGTGATAATGGTGCTCTTAAAGCCCTGACCCAAAAGCGCGGGAAGCACATACGCCCAGACGGTTCCTATTATGTCCATTTGCCTGAAAATAAGATATGTGGGAACCATGGTCGCCTGCGACGGGAGAACAAAGGTCAGAATAAGCAATCCCCAGCACAGCGCCTTGCCTTTAAAACGGTAGCGCGAAAAAGCGTAGCCTGTAAGACAGCAGACCGCCGATTGGCATACCGCGGGAATGACCGAAAGCTCCAGCGTATCAATAAGGGTATTTTTAAAATCCATTACCTTAAACGCCTGTCTGAAATTATCGAAATCAATCCCTGTCGGAATCCAGCGTACCGAGTCGCTAATAAGGTCGTCAACCGACATAAGGCTCGTCACAAGCATATAAAGCAGCGGGTGAAGATAAGTGTAGCTTATAACGATAAGCACAAGATAAAGTCCTGCTTTAACAAGTATTCCGCTGCTCTCATATGAGCCGAAAAGCACACGTTTAACATTCCGCTTGGTAAAATTCATTTTAACTGGCTTCTTTTCGTTTTGACTTTGCAAGCTTTTTTTCATCCACTTCCCACCTCCTCTTTTCCTTTGCGCGGGCTTTTGCCTGCCTTTCCCGCTTTTTCTGCTGTTTTAAAAACTCGTCCGACTTTTCTTTTAAAAGAAGAAAAATCAGCCCTAATATCAGCAGAACGATCATCGAATGCATCCACGCCATTGAGGAGGCGTAGCCGTAGCCTCTTGTAGCTTTAAGCATTGCCGCGGAAATTAGATTTATAACCCCGTTCGTACCCGAATTTGCAAGGTAAACCAATGTGTAAACAGAATTCAGCAGAATTATTCCGCGAATAGCCGGAAGTGTGATTTTCCAGAAAATTTCCCAGCCGGTAGCGCCGTCTATCTTAGCCGCCTCGACCATGTTAAGATCCATCTTCTGCAAAATCGCAAGAAACATAATTATTTGTATACCGGAATACCATAAAATCAGAATTAACTGTGAAAACAGCGCTGAAATCGGCTCCGACATCCATTCGGGAAGAAATGACGATACCGCCTGCGTTACAACCGCCTGATCTGAGGCGGAAACCGAGGTGGCGCCCTGCCCCTGAAGCTCGCTTATAAGCGGACCGCTCACCACTATTACAGGCAGAAAGAAGATTGTTCGGAAAATTCCCTTTCCTTTTAGATTTGTATTAAGCATCAGTGCCGCTAACAGAGAAAATATAACAATTATCGGCACTTGAAGAATTACCTTTAAAAGAAAGGAAAGCTCCTGCTCTACAAAATTGATGTCCTTTATCCAAATTTCTCTGAAATTATCAAAGGCTATCCATTCGCAGACAATTCCCCTCGCGGTAATGTTTACCTCGCAAAATGAATAATATATCGCTAAAATTAAGGGTCTTATGACTAAAAGCAATATTCCGGCAACCCAGGGCAGTAAAAAAATATAGGCGAACCAATTTGCTTCTCTGCCGAACAGCCGCGATTTTAAGCCGCGGTGGCGCTCAGTCCTGATTTTCATTTTCCCTCCGCCTTTCCTTTTAAGAACAGATAGGATTTACCCGCCAGAGTATTGCCCTCATATTCCGCATTGTCCGAGTTATAATTGACTATTACCTTTGCCCCGTTTTCATAGGTCGTTACGCTGACTCCGTCCGACGCGCTGTGAAAAGCGATTTTGCCGTCGCCAGTTACTTGCGACAGCTCGCAGAAGATTTTATCGTATTTCAAAATCATTTCCTTGTACTCACCGTATTCACAGGAGAAAAGCGATGCCGAATCGGTGTTGATAAGCTTTGACGGCGGCTCTCCCGTCAGCAAAAACGACGGATAAACACCGCTTTCAATAAGCTTTAAGAGGTATTCGGTCGTATCCGCTTTGAAATTTATGTATTCGCTGTAAAGCGGCAGACTTCCGCGCAAAACGATTGCGAAAAAGGGCACCTCATCGGAAACAAATTTATAATCCGAGCCGTAAATTCTGTAATCATAGTACCTCTGGGCGTTATTCCAAAGATAATCGTTTGGTGAATTATAGGCGGTGGATAGCTTTTTTCCGGCTAAGGCAAGCGACTCGCTTATTACCGAGGCTGAAAACTTGCGGGAATTAACCTTTCCCTTTTCGCCCGACCCGTAGGAATAAACCTCATTTGTCACGCCGTCAAAGCATATTCCCAAATCCCCGCCTAACGCCGAAATAAAAGCATTTGTAAGCTTGACCGCCGCATCCGGAGTATAGCGGTACTTTTTAGAATGAATTGACAGGAGAGTATCGTTTGAAAACACCTTTCCGTTATACTGATAAATATAATTCTTCGCGGGCTTTCCGCCGTAGACGTTAAGAAAATCGGCGTAAAGGAAAAACTGAGCCGAGCCGCCGTATTTTTGTGCGAGGTTTTTATACTCCTTAAGGCTTCCGACCGAGCCTTCAAATTTAAGCGCGCCTGTAAGCTTTCCGTAAATTCCGCCCTTTTGCCAGCCTTTAAGGGATACTGCAAGACCGTTCATTCCGTTCTGCGTAAGCTCCTTTAAAATTCCGTCAATCTCGCTTATGCTTGTCATACCTACAAAGCTTGTGCCGACAAGGGATTTTTGAACGTCACCCGCGAAAAAATCAAGCCGCATACCGTAACCGCAGTCAGTACCGTTATTAAGCAAACCGTGCTCTGAAAGATAAGAGCGGTATGCTTTTGCAAGACCGACATAATCTGCCTCCTCCCCGTCAGTAAAGCGATAATAGGCGCTTATATCAAAAGTCTCGCGCGTTTCCTCGACCGTGCTGATACTTCCCGAGGAGCCGGTCAGGTAAAGATATACCTCGCGGTATACATATCTTGCCGTAATCCAGTTATAATCGGTAGTGACTCCGTTCGGATAAGCATATATTTCGGCATTGTATTTTCCGTTTTCTATTATACCGAGAAACGCAGTTTTACTTTCGGTATGTACCATCCCGAAGACCGGAGCAAAAACCGGAGCCGTATCGGCGGTAGTCGCAACGGTATTATCAAACCTCTGAACCGAGCCTTTGTCTGCCTCAACGGTGTAATTCCCGCCGTAGAGCTTTGCCTTATAGGGCTGGGAAAACCTTTCGTTGTTGTCTTTAAGCGGAATAATTGCGCCGCAGCCGTCGGGAATAAGCATATATCCGTCGGTATCGCCTAAACGCGTATATCCGAGAAACGGGAGAACATAAACCGCGGCAAGACGGTATTCGCTGTTTTCCTCCTTAACCGAGCTGTTAGGAATTCTCGCCCGTATACCGTCGCCGTCAAGCGTTATAAACACAGTGAGCAAAATGCCGATTGATTTAAAGGATATTTTGGCGGCGAAGCCGTCCTTTATCAAATAAATCTTCTTTTCCGGATTGCCCGAATACATATTGACCCTGTTAAGGTTTACGGCGCTGCCCTTGTAATATTCAAGAACTATTCCGGAATTTACAAAGTTTTTCCATGTCTCGCTGGAGCCTTCGTCGGGTTCGGCGGCGCTTTCGGTTACCGCTCCCGTCCTGCGGTTCTTAAGCCTGACGGTAAGCCCCTTTTCCTCGTAATAAAGAGAATAATTTTCATTCGACGCGGCAAGGATATATCCGTCCTCTGTTGTTTCCCCGGATATTTCGGAAACAGCTTCAATATCTGCGCTTAATGTGCCGTCCGCAGGATTGTTTATTTTAGACTTATTTGCAGAGCAGGAAGTCAGCAGAAAAAGCGCCGTTATCAGAGCGATTATTCTAATCCTTGACATGATAAGTCACCTCTCCTACTATCTGTGAAACAAATTCCGCCGTCTGCTTAAACATAACATAAAGAATAAATAACACCGCCACCGCCACAAAAAAAGCAAACAAAGTCCAAAAAATACATTTTACCGTTTCAACCGCTTTGTAATTGTTAAGCTCACTTACCATAACCACAAGCAGCGCCGCACTTCCCGCGTAAATCACAACATTAAGGAAATTGATTATAAAAACCTCTCTTGCCGTCAGAAGATGCGTTAGAATTATCACAACGGGACGAAGGCACAGGTAGGGCATCAGCGAATAAATTATTCCGCAGTAAACGTTTTTAAGCGACGCCTCGCCCTCGGTAATCGAGCAAATAAGATAATGAGACAGAATAAGCAGAATAAAAATTCCTATTATTGTCACCGCGTCCTTGAAAACCGAGTACTCCCCGGCGGACTCGGAAGAAAAAATATATCCTCGCAAATACTTATCGGCAAGATATATTAAAACAAAAACCGCGTATAAAATGCTTGCTGAAAGCACGGAGACCTTTCCCTCGCGCTTTGTACCGTAATAGGCATCAATAGGATTTTTCGGAATTTTAAACATAAAAAGCAGTTTTCCTGCAAGAGTATTTCCCGCGCCGATGTTATAAAGGTCTCCGACTGCCGCCGCGCGTTTTTTTCTTCGCAGAATTACCGAAGCATAAAGCGCTGACAGTGCTAAGGCGACCGCTCCTATAATCCAAAGGATATTTCCGCGTATTTTCTCGTTTCTAAGCTCGGTAAACGCCTTTGAAACGCCCGCACGGTTGTTTGAAAGACGGAAATGCTCCATGGAAGCGGCGTAATTTTCTTCCATATAGTAAGCTTCGGCGATACCCTTGTGCGCGTAATCGAAAAGATTGTTCATCAAAAGTACCTTTTCCCATGGCTCTTTGCTTTCAAAGTATCTGCCGTCCTGATAAAGCGCTAACGCGGTGTGGACGTTCTCGGTAAATTCCGTAGGCTCGAAGGTCTGAATCTGACCCGCGGTATCGTCCAGCACGTACAGTATTCCGCTTTCAGACACAGTCACCGACGAAATACTCCCGAAAAGCCCAATGCGCTGGCTGCCGTCGTCAAAGCCGCCGAAAATAAACAGCAAATTCCCCTCACTGTTAAATTCAAGAATATATCCGTCCGACGTCACCGCGTAAATATTTCCTATATTTCCGACAGCAAGATCTTTTGGGTTCGGAAAAGAGATTTCGGTTTCCAGCATATCGTTCGCGGACATATTGAGCTTGCGTATAACCTTGTCTGTCTCAATATCGGTCATGGTGTATACTATGCCCTTTTTATCAACCGTAAGATTGCTTATAGAAGCAGGAACCGTCTGCTTTAACTGACTTTTCTGCTCCTCGGTGAAAATCGCGTCCAAAAATCTGTCCCACAGACTTACCTTTACCTCATTAGCCCCGAAATACCCGAGAAATTCTCCCGTACTGCGCGAAAGCTGAACGATACCGTTTGAATTTCCCTTGCAGGAAATATAAAGATTGTCGTTACCGTCCGCGGCAACTTTAAGCGGAATAAAGGATTCGTTTTTACCGTAAAGCGGAGAATCGGGTTTTTCATATTTTTTTATAAGCTTTCCGTCGGCGGAAAAGGCAAAAACCGCTTTTGCTCCCCTGTCCGCCACGAGAATTTCTCCGTTTTCCGCAACGAAAACCCCGCAAGGCTCCAAAAGCTCTCCCCCGCCGATAACCGAAATCAACTCTCCGTCCAAATCGGAAACAAGTATTCTTTTATTTCCGGTATCCGCGATATACATAACCTCGCCGCTTATCGCAAGGTCTGACGGGGCGTTAAGCGACTCGTCTCCGATTTTCTCTATTGTTCCGACCGGATTGTAGGCGTTCTGCGTTTCGATATAATCTCCGTTTTTATCAACAGTAATCGTCTTATACGCGGTATCGGCATATACAGTAACCGATAAGAGCGATATTAAAAGCAGTCCCGCCGCTGAAATTTTAAATAATTTATTAATTATCATTATCTTACCCGCACTCTGTATAACATTATTTAATGCCCGACGTCGCCATTGTACTCATTACCCTGCTCTGCATAATAACAAACAGCAAGACATTTGGGATAAACATGATAAGCGTCGCCGCCGCGGCAAGTCCCTGTCCCGCGACGCTGTTTGTGTTTGACGAAAGCGTTTGCATATAAAAAGCAAAGGTTTTGAAAACGTCGGTGTCAATATACATCGACGATGTTTCGGTATTATTCCAGACCTCTTGAAACATAAGAATTGAGACGGTCGCCATCGCCGGCTTAATAAGAGGAATAATTATGCGCCAATAGGTCATAAGCTCGCCCGCGCCGTCAATGCGCGCCGCCTCTATAAGCGCAGAGGGAACTCCGTCCACAAACTGCTTTAAAAGCAGAAGTCCGACCGGCAGCACAATGATAGGCAGAATATGTGCAAAATATGTATCGTGAATACCGAGCTTGTCAACAATTAAATATCTCGGTATCTGCAATGCCACCGCGACAAACATAAGACCGATATCATTCGCCCACAGCAGAAGCTTTTTAAGCCTGAAATTCATTTTGGACAGTGCGTAAGCCGCCATTGTTGTGAAAATAAGGGTAAAGCCGAGAACCGCAAGCGTTACAAAAACACTGTTAAAAAGATAGCGTGAAAACGGCACGGAGGAGGCGGAGGTCGCCCTTATAAGCTTATAAAAATTCGTAAGCGACGGGTTTGTCACAAAAAACTTCGGCGGATAGGCAAACAGCTCCTCTAAGGGCTTAAAGGCGTGATTTACGATATAAACAATTGGCAAAACCATCACAAGCGTCATCGGAAGAAGCACGGCGTACAGCTTTAGCTGATCCTTATGAAATTTCGCGGGATTTACAAGATTTCCCTTAACAGCCATTACTAATCCTCCTTGAACAAGGTGCGCGCGCCCTTTGAAAATACCCAGATAATAATCAAAAGCACCACTGAAACCGCACAGGCGTAACCCATTTCATAACGGATAAAGCCGTAATCCGATATATGGTTTACCATAAGCTGACCCGCATAATTGGGGGTCGGATTCGAACCCGAAAGCTGAACGCCGATAGCACTTTGCTTAAAGGCGTTTACAATAGCCATAATCGCTCCGAAAAGCATCTGCGGCTTTATTGAGGGAATTGTTATGTAGAACATTTCCTGCACACGGTTTCTTATGCCATCGATATGCGCGGCTTCGTAAAGGCTCGGATCTATGTTGAGAAGTCCGGCAAGCATTGAAAGAAAGCCTACGCCCATGCTCGACCACAGCGCCACGATAATCATAACCGGCAGCAACCAGGTGGTTGACTGCAAAAACTTTATAGGCTCGGTAATCACTCCGAGTCTCATAAGAATATTATTGATATATCCCAACTGGTCGCCGCTGAACAGTACCTGCCATATGACCGTCATTGTAGTGCCCGCGGTCATGGAGGGCGAATAAATGATGAGTGCCATAACCGTCCGCGGAAGCCTTGTAACCTGAGACAGCGCCCACGCAAGCAAAAACGAAAGCACATAACCGCCCGGACCCACTATAACCGCAAATTTAACGGTATTCGGAATAACATAACGGATAAAGACCTCGTCCTGCAAAAACAGCTCTATATAATTCTTAATGCCGACAAAGGAGGGCGTCTGTATTGCGTTGAAGTTTGTAAAGGACAGTCCCACCGCTATGGCGACAGGCACCGCCACAAAAACGGCAAAGAGCGAAAAATAGGGTAATACAAACAGATACGGCGTAACACCGCGTTTCAGCCTGTCATTCTTCATAGTACCCCTCCTGCTTTGGAATAGTAAATTCCTTAATAACCTTGCCGTTTTTCATATAGCCGAATTCCTCAAGCTTGGAATTAACCTCGGCGCGGATATCCTTTTGAGCCTCCGCTAATTCCTGACGGACGTTTCTGCCGCCCAGAACGATATTGTTAAGCGCGTTGGAAAGCGAACGCTGCGTCATATAATTCCCCGGCGCTCTCGGAATTTCCACGATCCAATCAAGCATTTCAAGAATCGTCTCTTTGTGCTCCTCATTCCACGGCAGCTTTGCAAAAGCTTCTAAGTTCGCCGTGTTCCACATATACTCGTTTCCGTAAGTAAGACGCAGAGTTTCGGCAAAATTCGACTGAATATCCGCGCTCGTCCACCACTTGAGAAACTCCCAGGACTCCTTACTGTGTTCCGTACTCTCAAAAATAACCGCGGTTAACTGCGCGCCGCTTATGTAACGCAGAACACGTCCGTTTTCGTCGCGGTATCCCGGATACGGAGCCACGCCCCATGAATTTGCGATTTCGGGCGCAGAATTAAGCAAGGTCATATAAGTGTTGAAGCCTGAAATACCAATCGGAATTGAGCCGCTGCGGAAATGCTGATAAAAATTGCTGACCTCATAGGGAATACCGTAAATCGTAAAGAGATCGGACATTTCCTTAAATGCGTTTACCGTGTCCTCGGACGATATCAGCAATTCATTCGCAGTACTGCCGTAAACCCGCCCGTTCATCTGGTAAATAAAGGGAACAAGCACCGAAAGAGTTTTAGTACCCCTGTGACCCGCGATATGAGAGTAAAAATCCATTCCGTAGCGTTTAAGCACCGGCAGCATCTGCTTTACGTCCTCCATGGTATCGGGAACGGAGAGCCCGAGCTCATTAAGAATATCCTTACGGTAAAACAAAACCAGAAAATCAGAGGTTTCGGGCAGCAGATAATACCCTCCGTCCACCGCTCCGATTTGAATTATCCCCTTGCCGAAGCGGGAGGCAACCTCCTCCCAATCGGGATATTTGCTCAAATCCTTAATTGCACCGCGGATAGAAAGCTCAAAGGGTATCGTATATGTAACCCCCAAAGCCACATCGGGCGAATTCCCGGCGGCGCTTGCCAAAACCAGCTTTTCCTCATTAGGCATAAGCGATATATCGACCGCCATGCCTGTTTTTGCGTAAAAATCCTCATCCGCCATTTTTTGCATAAGCTCTATATAAAGCCGCGAACGGTTTACCCAAACTCTCAGATGCTCTGCGTCCGACGAATCGGAAGCCGAATAATAATCGGAAGAAAAGGAGCTCAAGAAGCGGCAGAAGGACATTGCCGTGCGATAGAAAAAGCCCTTTATATTAGGTAATCCGTCCTCGTCCTGATAAATATATATCTGATCAAGTGTAAGCGGGGAGGAATAAAGACTTTCCAATGTGTTTGCAAGATACTGCCCCACCGAGCTATCGCCCTGATAAAGCTCGTTAATGCGCCCGGGCAGAGCGTCAATATCATCAGCCAGCGACCTTAACTGCTTAACGCAGACTTTAAGGGTCGAATACTCTCCCACCGTTTTAACCTTTGGTGAAAAAACGCTTAAGCTATCGTAAATATCCGAAATCCTGTCCGCCCAGTCGTTAAGCTTTCCCTTAATATCCGGCATATATGAGGCAAGATCAAAATCACGGTATGCCGATGTATTGTTTCCCGTCACCTTCATAATTTGCAGTGACGCGTCGCTTATTTCCGAAATAAGCCCGTTTACTCCGTCAATGATGTCTGCCATGTTTTCAAGCGACACGAACAGAGTCAGCGTATGGGCGGTATCCTTTTCAAGATATACGCCTATAGGGTTTCCGTTTTTATCCTTAACCGTAACCGTCGTAAAGCCTTTTGAATAATCAAAGACAACATTCTTAAAATCATCGGTGTAAGCAGTGCCGTCTATTAATATATCGCGAAAGACCGGAAAATCTGTTTTTGAATTCTGACGGTATTTAAAGCCGATATAATAATACCCGCTTTTATCTACATTAAAGCTGTATGTAACGCTCTGTCCGCCGTCGGAAAACGACGTTCCCGAAAGCATGTTAAGCTTTAGCTTTGAACAGTCGTATGGCTCCGCCGTAGCGTCATATTCTCCCGCCGGACGTATCGAGGCGCTGTTTTTTTCGCTGAAGTGCTCTGCTTCAAGCACAATGCACTCGTCCCCCTCGGGAGTTCCCGTTTTGCCTTCCGCGCTGTTCTCAGTGCCCGAAAGCACCAGCCTTCCTATTAAAACCGTTCCCTGCGAACACTGAAATCTAAGCGTATGTTTCCCCGCGGAAAGTCCGAACCAAAAAGGCTCTGCGGTAACAGCGGAGGCGTCGGAAAAGTATTTAGATTTCCAACGTTCTATGCGTACGGATTCAGGTACCGACTCATTTCCGTAACGGTCGGTTGAAAAGGTCTCCGATTCATATTTCCAGTCGCTCTCAAACTGCTGATTGCGCATCTCATAGCAGGTATATTCACCGTCTATCGCCACAGCGCAGGTGACAGGCAAGGTGCTTTCCGAAGCGTCATAATATTCAACCGCTATTCTGTAAAGAGCGTTTTGAGGAACTTCAATAACAAAGCCTGACTTGCCGCCCTGTGAAACTTCCACCGCATTCCCATAGCCGTCAAAGGTCTCGGATATGATTCTTGACCCGGCTTCGGCACAGTCTGCCGCAGAAAAAGAAATTTCCTCTCCTCTGTAATAACTGAAACCGTCTGTCGGCTTAATTTTTCGGTAATATTCCTCAAGCATATTATAAGAGGAGCCGTTTTTTTCATTATCGGGGTAGGAAGCGCCCTCTTTGCCATCGGCAGCCGCAGGCAGCGCCGCAAAAGATAACAGAAAAACACCAAAAAGGCATAATAGCCTTTCGGCGGACAAACGAATTTTTTGCCGTATTATATCTGTTTTCAAAGCTTCTTCCTCCCAATCAAACGGCTTTCTGTCACAATTCCGTCACGGTGTGACAGCCTAAAGATTAACTTCGCGTATTTTTTCAATATCCGCCTTCGGCTCACGGTTTATTGTCACCAATCCGTTCTGCTCGTTCTCAACATCGGTAAATTGCGTAAAACAATATCCCGTAACATAAGGGATTGTTTTTACCGCGCTTACAAGTCCTTTAAATCTGTCAAGAAATTCCTGTTCGGTTTTCACCTTTCCGTTATATCCCCAGCCGCTGTCTCCTGCAAAGGAAATACCGCCGAATTCCGTAATCATAACAGGCTGACCGCGGTAGAAATGGTTTTGAGCAAATGCTAAACGCCGCTGTCCAGCGACCGGATTTCCGCCTGTTTCACACGGCTCTTTTCCGTATCTTTCTAAAAGCTCGGAACCGTATTCGGAATAATCGTGTATAGTCATTAAATCTGTCTCGGTCTGCTGCCAGCCGTCGTTGCTTATAACAAAACGCGTCATATCCATTGATTTTACCGTATAGTAAGCGCCTTTAGTCAGGTTTTGCTGAGCAATATCAAACCTTATCTGCTGTACGCCCCAAGATTCATTGAACAGTACCCATGCAAAAACCGAGGGGTGATTAATATCGCGTTCCACAACAGAAGTAACCTCATTCATAATCTGATGAATCTCAAGCTCACGGTACTCGTACATCGAAGGAAACTCCTCCCAAACAGCAATACCCAGCCTATCGCACCAATAAAGAAACCTCGGACTTTCTATCTTCTGGTGGACGCGCATAGCGTTAAATCCCATCGACTTTATAAGCTTAATATCCGAAACGATACTATCGTCATTTTCGGCGGTAATATAACCTTCCGGGTAATAGCCCTGATTTAAAACGCTTCGGTGATAAAAAGGAAAATTATTTAAAAGCACGCGTCCTTTATCAGTCTCCAGCTTTCTCATTCCGAAATAGGTCTGAACCTCGTCAAGCACACCGGTTTCGTTTCTTAAGGTTATAAGCATCTGATAAAGGTTGGGGTGCTGCGGCGACCA
>ULQP01004106.1_pt1 | contig 27501 bp, 24 predicted proteins | sample 1954571 | NCBI WGS metagenome assembly ULQP01 (sample SAMEA4835657, study PRJEB28245) | human gut metagenome | biome: gut microbiome; material: fecal sample | place: Denmark | collected 2008 | reverse complement strand
CATGTTGCTTCAAGAGCAAAAAGAAAACGGATTTTAAAACTTACCAGAGGTTATTATGGTGCACGTAAGAATGTGTGGACCGTAGCAAAGAATACCTGGGAAAAAGGTTTGACTTATGCATTCCGTGACCGTCGTAACAAGAAACGTAACTTCCGCGCATTGTGGATCCAGCGTATCAACGCTGCTGCTCGCCTGGAAGGTATGTCTTACTCTCGTTTGATGGGAGCTTTGCATGCTGCAGGAATTGAAATCAACCGTAAGGTGTTGGCCGACCTGGCTATGAACCATCCGGAAGCTTTCAAAGCTATCGTTGCAAAAGTAAAGTAAATTGATATATAAATGTCAATAAGAGAAGGGTTCCGGTTTCGGGACCCTTTTTTTGTTAGCTTTTTGCAATTCATACCTTCTGAAACACTGAGACTTTACTTTTTTATTCATTATTTAAGGGGAAATTGTTGACATTTTGTTTGGAAGATTCAAAGGCTTTACATATCTTTGTGATAAGAAAAATGAGTTAGCCGCACTTGTTCGATTGGGAAACTCATCAGTTTTTTTTAATTCCGAGACAAAGCTCTTGTCGCTAATGGCGGGCCGCACCCTTCGGGGCATGCATCGCACAGCGGATTACAAAGGTGGCAAAGCACTCAAATCCTGTCATACGGAGTTTGTTCATATCTACGGTGCGGCTTTCTTCTCATATAAAGGGAAAATCTCTTACGGGATTTTCCCTTTTTCTTTGTATATTTACCGCACCAAGAATAAATACACAAAAACTGATTATTATGTTACTGCCAAAACAATCGCGCATAGCGATGACGGGTGTTACTGTAGTATGCTCTTTGCTTCTTGTTGCCTGCTCTCCGAAAGAGACTGTGCAACTGAATGTAATCCCGCTGCCTGCACAGGTTAGTGCTTCAGGAGGCTTTTTGAAAGTCGACAGTGCTGCTGTTTTTTCTACGGCAAAGCCTGCAAATGTCCGCTTTATCGTGGATGAGTCAATAGGTGGAAATCCGGAAGGATACCAGCTTGTAGTGAATGAAAAGGGTATCGACCTGAAAGCAGCCACCGGGACAGGTCTGTTCTATGGCGAACAGACACTCCGTCAGCTGTTTTCTCCCCAGGGAGTCCCTTATGTCACCATACAGGATGAGCCTCGGTTTAAGTACCGAGGGATGCACCTGGATGTGTCGCGTCATTTCTTTCCCAAAGAAGAAGTATTCAAGTTGCTGGACGTGATGTCCTTTTATAAGCTGAATAATCTGCATCTTCACCTGACGGATGCAGGAGGATGGCGTATCCAGATGGATAAATATCCTAAACTGACTACTGATGCTGCTTTCCGTACCGAATCCGACTGGCGGAAGTGGTGGGATGGAAAAGACCGCAAATATCTTCCTGAAGGAACTCCGGGAGCCTATGGCGGTTATTACACCAAAGACGATATACGTGCGATCGTTGCCTATGCAGTATCTAAACATATTAATGTATTGCCGGAAATCGAATTTCCCGGTCATTCGGAAGAGGTCCTGTTTGCTTATCCGGAGTTTAGCTGTTCCGGTCAGCCTTATAAGAATGGAGATTTCTGTATCGGTAATCCGAAATCATTTACCTTTATGGAAGACGTACTGGATGAAGTGATCGAACTTTTTCCATCCGAGTATATTCATATAGGAGGGGACGAAGCCGGTAAAGGTGCCTGGAAAACCTGTCCTAAATGTCAGGCTTTGATGAAAAAGAATGGCATGAAAAGCGTGGATGAACTGCAAAGTTATATGATACATAAGGCAGAGGAACATCTGATCTCTAAAGGCCGTAAGCTGATCGGCTGGGATGAGATACTGGAAGGTGGCCTTGCTCCGGAGGCTACCGTTATGTCCTGGCGTGGCGAAAGTGGTGGCATTAAGTCTGCCCGTATGGGACATGACGTGGTGATGACACCGGGTAATTATATGTATTTTGACTTCTACCAGGCTGATCCGAAAACACAACCTTATGCTATCGGCGGATATACTCCGATTAAGAAAGTGTATAGTTATAATCCGATTCCGGTCGACTCACTGACTGCCGAAGAAAGTAAACACATCATGGGAGTACAGGCCAATACCTGGACAGAATATATTCCGAACGAACAACATCTGGAATATATGATGTTTCCTCGTGCTTTGGCTTTGGCTGAAATAGCCTGGTCGCCTCAGGAAAAGCGTGAATGGAATGACTTCAAACCCCGTATGAATGCTCATATTTCAAAATTACAGCAGATGGGCATCAATACATTTACTCTTTCCGACGAACTGGAAGTAACGATGAAGGTCGATACGGTCAGCAAACAGATTGAAGTCTACCTGGATGCCGAAAAGTATCCGGCAGAAATCCGTTATACGACGGACGGTACTGTCCCGACAGCCTCCTCCACAGTTTACGACGGGATGATTCAGGTGAAGGATTCAGCTTATATCAAAGCAGCCATTTTCAGTAATGGTCAGTTGCAGGGAACCCCGACCGAGAAGAAAGTCGATTACCACCGCGCCATCAACAAGCCTATACATTATAATAGTAAGTTGTATCCCGGTTATATGGCAGGCGGTATGAATGCGCTGCTCGATGGTTATCGGGGAGGACTGACCTATCTGGATGGTCGTTGGCAGGGATACCTGAACGACCTTGATTGTGTGATCGATATGGAAGAAGTTACCGATATTCACAAAGTATCCGCCCGTTTCATGCAACTGATCGGGCCGGGAGTTTTCCAACCGGCTACAGTCGAGTTATTGACATCCGAAGATGGAACGAATTTCACTTCACAGGGAATTATCCCGACCACCATCTCCAATAAAGATCCCGAACTTTCTTTCCAGGAATATCTTTTCCAGGGAGACTGGAAAGCCCGCTATGTCCGTCTGAAAGCTGATGAAGCGAATAAGGGGTTCATCTTTGTGGATGAGATCGTCGTATGGTAAGAAGGATAATGAACCAATGTGGTAAATATGCCAATGTGCCGATTCTAAGAATGAATGCATATGTATCTCATTGGCATATTGGCACATTTTCAAATTAGCATATTATTAATTAACTAAATAAATCGAGAATGAAGAAGCAAGTAATGAGCCTCCTGCTGTGTGGTAGCCTGATGGCGGCAGCACAACAGCCGGTAGATTATGTAAACCCTTTTATCGGGACCAGCAACTACGGGACTACTAATCCCGGAGCCATCTGTCCCCAGGGTATGATGAGTGTCACTCCATTCAATGTGATGGGATCGGAGAGCAACCGCTTCGATAAAGACAGCCAATGGTGGTCCACTCCATACTCCGCCGACAATGACTACATGACAGGTTTTGCCCATGTAAACCTGAGTGGGGTAGGTTGTCCCGAATTAGGCAGTCTGTTATTGATGCCGACCGCCGGCGAACTGAAAGTCGATTACCGGGAATATGGTAGCAAATATAAGGATGAAGTAGCTCATCCCGGCTATTATAGCAATCTCCTGACAAAATATGGTATCAAGACCGAAGCGACAGCCAGTATGCGTACCGGCCTTAGCCGTTTCACTTTCCCGAAAGGGCAGGGGAATATTCTGCTGAACCTGGGAGAAGGATTGACCAACGAAACCGGAGCAACCGTTCGTATCGTCAACGAAACCGAGATTGAAGGAAGCAAGCTGCTGGGAACTTTCTGTTATAACCCGCAGGCCGTTTTCCCGATCTATTTCGTAATGAAGGTCAGCAAGGCTCCCAAGTCGATGGGATACTGGAAGAAACAGCGTGAAATGAAAGGTGTGGAAGCCGAATGGGATGTCTATTCAGGCAAATACAAACTATATACCAAGTATAACCGTGAAATGAGCGGTGACGATGTCGGTGTATGGTTCACCTATGATACGGAAGAAAACGAAGCCATCGAAGTCAAAATGGGTGTCTCTTTTGTCAGTATCGAAAACGCCCGTCTCAACATGAATACGGAACAACCCGGTTTCGATTTCGATAAAGTCAGGACAACCGCCAGCAATATGTGGAACAGCGACCTGTCGCGTGTAAGGGTAGAAGGCGGTAGCAAAGACGACAAGACAATTTTCTATACCGCTTTATATCACCTGCTGATTCATCCGAACATTATTCAGGATGTGAACGGTGAATACCCGATGATGGAAAGCCTGAAAGTAGGTCATACTACCGGAAACCGTTACACCGTATTCTCTTTGTGGGATACCTATCGTAACGTAAGTACCTTGATGACCTTGCTTTTCCCCGAACGTCAGCTCGATATTATCCGTACCATGGTCGATATGTATAAGGAAAGCGGCTGGTTGCCTAAGTGGGAACTATACGGACGTGAAACCCTCACGATGGAAGGTGATCCTTCCATACCTTATATAGTAGATGCCTGGATGCGCGGCCTTCGTGATTTCGATGTAGAAACAGCTTACGAAGCGATGCGTAAAGGAGCTACTACACCGGGTGAGTTCAACCTGCTTCGTCCGGACAATAACGATTATATGAGCAAAGGATATGTTCCGCTTCGTGAACAATACGACAACTCCGTATCCCATGCTTTGGAATATTATATAGCTGACTGGAACCTGTCCCAGTTTGCTAAAGCATTGGGAAAGAAGGAAGATGCAAAACTCTTCTATGACCGCTCGATGGGCTATAAGCATTATTACAGCAAAGAATTCGGTACGCTTCGTCCGATTCTGCCCGATGGAACATTCTATTCTCCCTTCAACCCTAAACAAGGTGAAAACTTCGAACCCAATCCCGGTTTCCATGAAGGAAGTGCCTGGAACTATACTTTCTATGTTCCCCACGATATCCCCGGTCTGGTTAAGCTGATGGGAGGCCAGAAGAAATTTGTAGACAAATTGCAGATGGTATTCGACGAAGGCCATTACGATATGGCAAACGAACCGGATATCGCCTATCCATATCTGTTCAGTTATTTCAAAGGTGATGCCTGGCGTACACAGAAGCTCGTTCGTGAATTGTTAAGTAAATACTATCATAATGCACCGAACGGTCTTCCCGGCAATGATGATACCGGAACCATGTCAACCTGGGCTGTTTTCTCTATGATGGGATTCTACCCGGCTTGTCCCGGCGATATGGATTATGTACTGACTTCGCCGACCTTCAATAAGGTTACCATCGATTTGAATAAGAAATTCTATCCAAAAGGTGAGTTAGTAATCGAATCCATGCATAATAATCCGGAAGACATCTATATTAAAGAAGTAACAGCCGACGGAAAGAAGCTAAAAGGCTATACTATTTCTCAGGAAGAATTGGTAAATGCCGGAACGCTTAAATTCATTTTGGAAGATACGCATAAGTAAGAAAAATAAATTATTGTAAGGGAGCCCTGGGGAGTAATGAACTTCTCAGGGCTTTTTGTATTTAAGAAACTGCATTATGAGCGTAAAGATTGATAGGGTTATTTGTTATTGGATGTAAAATCTTTAAAAAATAATGAAGGGGTAATTCAAAATGACTAGAAAAAACGATCGTTTTTTCTAGTCATTTTTTTGTGCTGCAAAGGTAAGTGATATTTATTGAAATACAAAGAGTTTCTGAGAAATTATCTATTTGTTCTTCAATGTTTTAATTCGTTTTTTTCAAAAAGCCGCTTCAATCATAGGTTAACAAAAATTAGGTAAATATAGTGACTAGAAAAAACGATCGTTTTTTTTAGTCACTCCAATGACCTTTAAGTATAAGAATTACAATGATTTATGTAGGTTGGCCGCTTGGGACTGACGAACTTTTTTACATAATATCCTTAATTTACAACTTATGAATATCAATGGTTTTGCACTAGTATTATCACGCGTTAAATTTTTTAACCGTTGGATCGTCCTATTTATTGACTTATTTCTATCAATTCTGGCTACTGCTACTTCTCTGTCATTCCTATGGTATATCCTTGGAACAGAGCTTGTGGACGATTCTCTATTTCACATATTATCCATTTCTTTCTGCAGCAGTCTGGTGAGTTTCTTTTTGTGCCAGACCTATAAAGGTGTGATCCGGCATTCTGCATTTACAGAAGCTGGACGTCTTGCTTTATCCTCATTAATAAAGGTTCTTTTCATCGTCGTTTTGGTCTACCTGACTACGACGATTCAATCTCCTCGTGAATTAGCCTTAGGAGCTGTAGTAGACTTGTTCCTTACCTTCTTCCTTTTGACAATACTCCGTGTTTTCATGATCGTTTTCTATTCAATTATAGTCAATAGTGTATCCTTGAATCAAGGAAAATTATTGATCTATCAGGGTGATAAATCCGGAACTTTCTTGTTTGATGCTTCCCTGAGTGACAAACTATTGTATAAAGTTTGTGGTTTCCTGCGCTTTGGAGATCATACCTGTTTACGTGTAGGAAAATACAGAATTTATTCAATTAAAAAGCAAGTAGACTTTAACCATTTGGTTAATAGGAAAAATATTAAAGCAGTATTGTTTACGGACTATCATTTAGTAAAAGAAGAGAGTGAGCGTTTAGTCCGTTATTGTGAAAAGAAGAAAGTTCGTATGTTGATGCTTCCTTCTGTAGATGAATTGAAGAAGGGTAAGGTTAATTTCCGTAATCTCCCTGAAGTACATATAGAAGATTTATTAGGTCGTGAGGAAATATGTATCAATATGACTGAAATCGCTACATCCTTGAAAGGTAAAGTTGTTTTGGTAACCGGAGCCGCCGGTTCTATTGGTAGCGAATTATGCCGTCAACTATGTACATTCAATCTGAAGCAATTGATCTTGTTTGACAGTGCAGAAACACCTATGCACAACATACGTTTGGAACTGGAAGAAAAATTTCCTCAGGTAGAATTTGCTGCCGTAATGGGAGATATCCGGATGATCGACCGTGTAGAGTCCCTTTTCTTGCGTTTCCAACCTCAATATGTATTTCATGCGGCTGCTTATAAGCACGTACCTTTGATGGAGGAAAATCCTTGTGAAGCAGTCCATACGAATGTATATGGAACCCGTAATGTGGCGGATATGGCTGTCAAATATAATGTAGATAAATTCATAATGATTTCTACCGATAAGGCGGTTAATCCGACTAATGTAATGGGTGCTTCCAAACGACTGGCAGAAATCTACGTACAAAGTTTAAGTATCGCTATCAGCAAAGGTTTGCATCCAGGCAAAACCCGTTTTATCACGACTCGTTTTGGTAATGTTTTAGGAAGTAATGGTTCTGTTATTCCCCGTTTCCGTGAGCAATTAGCAAAAGGTGGCCCTTTGACAGTGACTCATCCCGACATCATCCGCTACTTTATGACAATCCCGGAAGCGTGTCGTTTGGTACTCGAAGCCGCATTTATGGGCAAGGGTAATGAAATCTTTGTATTCGATATGGGAACCCCTGTAAAGATCGCAGATCTGGCTCGTCGTATGATCGAACTGGCAGGTCTTGTCCCTGGCGAGGATATCGAAATCCAATACACCGGTCTTCGCCCGGGAGAAAAACTGTATGAGGAACTTTTGGCAACTAAAGAGAATACCCTTTCTACAAATAATGCCAAAATATATCGTGCCCAAGTGAGAGAATATGATTACAATGATATTTGCTCGGTTATGAGCCCGCTGATTGCTTTGGCGATTAAAGTGGATAAAATGGGGACAGTCCAAATGATGAAAGGGATTGTACCGGAGTTCAAGAGTAAGAATTCGGAGTATGAGGTGTTGGATAAGTGATTGATAGAAAATTAAAATAAAATGAAAGTTCTAGTTACAGGCGGAGCCGGTTTTATAGGTTCTAACCTCTGTGAGTATCTTTTAATGGAGGGGCATATAGTTCGTTGTTTGGATAACTTCTCAACAGGGAAACCAGGAAATATTTTTCCTTTATTGGAGCAGTATCCGCAAACCTTCAACTTACAGGTAGGTGATATTCGAAATATAGAAGACTGTCGAAAAGCAGTGGAAGATATGGAATATGTTTTGCATGAAGCAGCGTTGGGTTCCGTACCACGTTCCATCAAAGATCCGATTACGACAAATGATGTCAACATCGGTGGTTTTATGAATATGCTTGTTGCCGCTCGTGATGCAGGAATCAAACGTTTTGTTTTTGCTGCCAGTTCATCCACTTACGGGGATAGTAAATCTTTACCAAAAGTAGAAGATGTAATTGGTAAACCGCTTTCTCCATACGCGATAACTAAGTATGTTGATGAACTTTATGCAGATGTATTCGCTCGTACGTATGGTATTGAATATATCGGATTACGCTATTTCAATGTTTTTGGTCGTCGTCAAGACCCATTTGGTGCGTATGCTGCTGTGATACCTTTGTTTGTAAAGAAATTTGTGAACCATGAAGCTCCGAATATTAATGGGGACGGGGAATACAGCCGTGATTTTACTTATATAGACAACGTTATTCAGATGAATGTGTTGGCTTTGACGACTACGAATTCGGAAGCTGTCAACCAAATCTATAACACTGCATTTGGAGAACGTACCACATTGAACCAATTGGTTACTTATTTGAAAGAATATCTTTCCGATTTTGATTCGGAGATTGCTAAGATAGAACCGACACATGGTCCTAATCGTGCCGGTGATATACCTCATTCTTTAGCTTGTGTGGATAAGGCCAAGCGATTATTGGGATATGATCCGAAATACAGTATGAAACAGGGTTTGAAAGAAGCCGTGAAATGGTATTGGGAAAATATTTAAAACAACGAATAATTTTAGAATCAATGAACACAGAAGTAAAAATTGCTGTAATCGGTTTAGGTTATGTGGGGTTACCCTTAGCTCGTTTGTTTTCCACGAAATATAAAACGGTCGGTTTCGATATGAATCAGGCGCGTGTGGATGCTTTGATGGCTGGTCACGATGCGACCCTCGAAGTATCGGATGAATTGTTACAGTCCGCTATTGCCAATGGCTTTATTTGTACAGCAGACATCGAAGATATTCGCGAATGTAATTTCTATGTCGTAGCTGTCCCTACGCCGGTAGATGAGAATCACAATCCAGATTTGACTCCCCTCTATGGTGCCAGTACGACAGTTGGAAAGGTGATATCCAAAGGTGATATTGTGGTTTACGAATCAACTGTATATCCGGGAGTTACAGAAGACGAATGTATCCCGGTAGTAGAGAAAGTGTCTGGTTTGAAATTCAATGTTGATTTCTTTGCAGGTTACAGCCCTGAGCGTATCAACCCGGGAGATAAGCTCCATACGGTAGAAAAGATCAAGAAAGTAACATCGGGTTCTACACCTGAGATCGGAAAGAAAGTCAATGATGTCTATGCTTCTGTTATTACGGCAGGTACTCATCTTGCACCTACTATAAAGGTAGCAGAGGCCGCTAAGGTTATCGAGAATAGTCAGCGTGACATCAACATAGCCTTTGTCAACGAACTTTCAAAGATTTTCAATAAGATGGGCATCAATACACAGGATGTGCTTGAGGCTGCTGGTACGAAGTGGAATTTTCTTTCTTTCCGTCCAGGTCTTGTGGGTGGTCACTGCATTGGGGTAGATCCATATTATCTTGCACAGTGTGCTTTACGCTATGGTTACAATCCAGAAATCATTCTTGCTGGTCGTCGTATGAACGATGGTATGGGCGAGTATGTTGCTACCGAAGTTATCAAGCTTATGCTCAAGAAAGGGATCGTGGTGCTGAATTCCAATATTCTCATTCTTGGTTTTACTTTCAAGGAAAACTGCCCGGATTGTCGCAATACTAAGATTGTTGATATCGTTAAAGCACTTAAGGAGTACAATCTCAATATTACCATCTATGATCCATGGGCAAATCCTGCAATAGCGATGCACGAATATGGTATTGAAATAACTAATGAATTACCCAAGGAAAAGTTCAATTCAGTTATTCTTGGTGTAGCTCACAATGAGTTCAAGAATATGGATCTCATTCAGTTTGCTAAGGAGAAAAGCGTCATTTATGATGTCAAGTGGATACTTCCTTCGGACAAGGTGGATGGAAGACTATAATGTCTTATTATATAATTTAGTCTCGTAACATATGGCATCTGTGGTTTCGATTCTTACAGATGTTACACAATCTAATAAATGACTGGTGTCAATATAAATATGCGCAAATTTCAAGACATTCAGATAGCAGTAGCTGGTACAGGTTACGTTGGTCTATCTATAGCAACACTTCTTGCTCAACATCACAAAGTAACAGCCGTTGATATACTACCGGAGAAGGTGGAAAATATTAACAATCGTATTTCGCCTATTCAGGATGAGTACATTGAAAAATTCTTTATAGATAAAGAGCTTAACTTAACAGCTACGTTAGACGGCGCAACAGCATACCGAGATGCTGATTTTGTAGTTATTGCAGCACCAACGAACTATGATCCTCAAAAGAATTTCTTTGATACCCATCATATCGAAGATGTGATTGATCTTGTGTTGAGTGTTAATCCTGATGCCGTTATGGTTATTAAATCAACTATACCTGTAGGTTATTGTCGCTCTTTGTATGTGAAGTATGCCTTGCAGTTTCTTTGTAACCCGGAATTGAAGGACAAAAAATTCAATCTTCTTTTTTCACCCGAATTTTTACGTGAGAGCAAGGCGTTGTATGACAATCTTTATCCAAGCAGAATAATCGTAGGTTATCCTAAAATTATTGAAAGGGCTGATTTTACGGAAGAAAACACAGCTATCAATGCTGTTGGTAATCCCAAAGCTGAAGAGTATGCCAGAACATTTGCTGCACTTTTGCAACAAGGTGCTGTTAAAGAGAATATCGACACTCTTTTTATGGGCATGAAGGAAGCAGAAGCAGTGAAACTATTTGCTAACACTTACTTGGCCTTGCGCGTAAGCTATTTTAATGAATTGGATACATATGCTGAGGTGAAAGGATTGGATAGTCAGGCTATTATTCAAGGTATTGGTCTTGATCCGCGTATTGGCACGCATTATAATAATCCGTCTTTTGGTTATGGTGGTTATTGTTTGCCCAAGGATACCAAACAACTACTTGCCAACTATGCTGATGTACCTCAAAATATGATGTCTGCTATTGTGGAGAGTAATTGTACTCGCAAAGATTTTATTGCCGACAGAGTTTTGCAGATAGCAGGTGCATACGAAAGTAATAGTTCATTTGATGTATCCAAAGAGAAAGAGATTGTTATAGGTGTTTATCGGTTGACGATGAAATCCAATAGTGACAATTTTCGTCAATCTTCTATACAGGGAGTTATGAAACGAATCAAAGCAAAAGGTGCTACAGTCATTATTTATGAACCTACACTCGAAGACGGTGCAACTTTTTTTGGTTCGAAAGTAGTGAATGACCTCGAAGTGTTTAAAAGCCAAAGTCAAGCGATTGTGGCGAATCGTTACGATGTTTGCTTGGATGATGTACAGGATAAAGTATATACACGCGATATATTTAAAAGAGATTGATTTATGAATGTTGTATTTATAACTGGTGTTGCCGGTTTTATAGGTTCGAATCTCTGTCACCGTATTTTGGTCGAACAACCAGAAACAGTTGTAATTGGTCTTGATAGTGTTAATGATTATTATGATGTGAACATCAAATATTGGCGTTTAGAGCAATTGTATAAATATGGTGATCGTTTCCTTTTTGTTAAAGGAAATATTGCGGACAAACTTCTTATTGATAAACTGTTTGAGAAGTATAAGCCTGAGATTGTGGTAAACTTGGCTGCACAAGCAGGTGTACGCTACAGTATCACTAATCCGGATGCTTATATTGAAAGTAATATTATAGGTTTTTATAATATCCTTGAAGCATGTCGCCATAGTTACGACAACGGGCAAGTAGGAGTGAAGCATCTTGTTTATGCCTCTTCTTCTTCGGTCTATGGCAGTAATAAGAAAGTACCTTATAGCACTGATGATAAGGTGGATAATCCCGTATCGCTTTATGCTACTACCAAGAAAAGTAATGAGTTGATGGCACATGCTTATTCTAAACTTTACAATATACCGAGTACAGGACTACGTTTCTTTACTGTATATGGTCCGGCAGGTCGTCCCGATATGGCATACTTCGGTTTCACCAATAAACTCCTTAAAGGCGACATCATTAAAATATTCAATTATGGGAATTGCAAACGTGATTTTACTTACATTGATGATATTGTGGAAGGTGTGAAACGTATAATGTCGAAAGCCCCTGAACGAGAAAATGGTGAAGATGGTTTACCAGTTCCTCCATATAAAGTGTATAATATTGGCAATAATCATCCTGAAAATCTTCTCGACTTCGTTCAGATTCTTCAGGAGGAACTCATTCGTGCAGGTGTGTTGCCTGCTGATTATGATTTTGAATCTCATAAAGAGTTAGTACCTATGCAACCAGGCGACGTACCTGTTACATATGCTGAAACTACACCTTTAGAACATGATTTCGGTTTTAAGCCCAACACTACGTTGAGAGAAGGATTGAGAAAGTTTGCAAAGTGGTATAAAGAGTTTTATGTAAATAAGGCTTAATTCTGTTATTTGAAAATGGGAAGTACATTACATATAGATAACAAGCGTATTGCTAAAAACACTTTGTTGCTCTACATTAGAATGGTTATTACGATGTTAATTGGATTGTTTTCCGTACGCATTGTTCTACGTGTACTGGGAGAAACCGATTACGGTATTTATAATGTAGTGGGAGGTGTCATTACAATGCTTGCATTTTTGAACAATTCACTTGCTTCTACCACGCAGCGATTTTTATCATTTGAGTTAGGGAAAAAGGCTGGTAAATCCAAAGAGTTTTTTAAGACAAGCATTTCGCTTTATATATTGCTTTCTCTTATTTTGCTTGTTGTGGGAGAAACTTTAGGCTTATGGTTTGTAAATGAAAAATTAGTGATTCCCAAAGAACGAATTTTTGCGGCAAACTGTATATATCAATTTTCGATTGTATCTTTCATTTTCACTGTATTAAGTGCTCCATATAATGCTGCGGTTATCGCCCACGAGAAAATGTCTTTTTTTGCTTATGTCTCTATTATTGATGCCTGTTGTAAGTTAGGTATTTGTTTTGCGTTGTTATATTCTTCGTTGGATAAGTTGATTTTATATGGAACTTTGATGATGCTAATGAGTCTTGCAGTATTTTTTGCTTATGTTATATATTGTAGGTATTCAAGGTTGGAATGTCAGTTCGGTTGGTTGTTGCAGAGAGAGTTTGTGGCGAAGATTATGAATTTTGCAGGGTGGTCTACTTTTGGTGCGTTGGCAAATATTTTTCGTGCTCAAGGTATTAATTTTATGTTAAATATCTTTTTTGGCCCTGTTGTAAATGCTGCACGTGGAATAGCTTATCAGGCGGAATCTGCATTACTTACTTTAATACAAAATTTTTATATCGCAGTTAGACCACAAACTATCAAATCTTATGCGGATGGTTCCGTAAATGATTCAATAAAGATTGTATTCTTTGCCACGAAGATTGGTTACATCATGATGTTGGTATTGTTTTCGGTTTTTGTTTTTGAGGCAGATTACATATTTGATTTATGGCTGAAAGATATTCCAGCATACACTATTGTATATTTTAAAATAATAATGATAGCCATGATGATGGAAACTTTGACTATTCCAATGACCATGCTTATCCATGCTAATGGTAACGTAATGTGTTATCAATTATTTAGTGGTATCATAACAGCATCAAGTTTACTTATCGCGTATATTTTTATACAAGTCTTAGGTGATTGTATCTCTCCAATGTTGTCTATTCCTATTGTTTCGTTTATTACTCTTATTAATGTCTTGTATCAAGTGAATAGGTTGATCTCGTTTCCAATAGGAAAATATTTTAAATTGTTATTCAAATTAGTTGTTATTACTGCCTTTTGTTGTTCACTAACATCTTTTTTGCATCAATTCTTGGGGGAGAGTTTGTGTAGGGTGGTTATTACAACGATGTTGACTGTGTTTATAGCTCTTATTGGGTTACTATTTGTGATAGACAGTACAGAAAGAAAGCAGGTTAAAATATTGTGTTTAAGTGTATTTTCAAGAATTAAAATCAAATAAATGTGAGAAGAAATTATTTAATAGATATTCTTCGTTCCTGTTCTATGTTTTGGTAACTATTTTAGTAGTATATTTATTTGGGTTGATTAATGTTTTTGTGAACAAAATAGACAACAGAGTATTGATGTACTTTCCTTGTTTTGCTGTAGGATGTATTTGGGGTTGCAAGCATATTTCAATTGGCGAGTCTTGGGTGCCTTCTAATCTCACTAGGAAAGTATTAAGTTTTTTTTCGACATCAAGTTTTTGTGCTTATCTTTTCCACCGTCACATCATGGTGATAATGGAAAAAACAATATTACCAGATGATGGTATGGAAAGATTAGTATTCTTATATGTCGTTTGTGTATCGGTAATTCTTGTATCAGGGTACTATATTCAAGTAGTTTATAATAATTGGATCATTAAGAAAATATAAAATAATGGATTTTCCAAAAGTGACGATTGCTTTATCAGTATATAATGTAGAGTCATATTTGCGTAAATCGCTGGATTGTATTATAAAACAGACATTCAGGGATATAGAAATTCTCTGCATTGACGATTGTTCAAAAGATGGAACCTACACTATCTTAGAGGAGTATGCATCAAAGGACAAACGCATTCGTTTGCTAAAACAACCTACTAATATGGGATTATCATGTTCTCGAAACCTCGCAATGGCAGAAGCTAAAGGTGAGTATATCCTCATGCTCGATGGTGATGATCTTTTTGCTTTGGATATGGTAGAGAAAGCTTATAAAAAAGCTGTCGAAACAGATGCTGATCTCGTAATGTGGGACTATTGTACTTTCTATAAAGAAAAGGAGATTTCTCAACTAACCAAGAGATTGTCCGTTCTCATTGGCATTGAACCTAAGGATAAGATTGCGCTCCTAAAACGCCCTGCTTTTATGTGGGTGAAGTTGTTTCGTATACAGGTCCTTCGTGATCATGGTGTACATTTTCCTGAGGGGTTAACTAAACAAGATATTCCTGTATGGTGGCATTTGGTTACTGCTCTTGATAAGGTTGAAGTTCTTCCTGAGCGTTTGTCTTATTATCGCCAGAATCCGTTCAATACTACCAGTCGAAAGGATAAGAGTGTATATTCTTTGGCATACGTAATGGATATCACCGGTGAATATCTGAAAAAGAATAATCTCTATGCGACCTACAAGGATGAATACCTTCGAAGTAAACTGGGGCTACTTCAAGGTATGTATGATTATATCAAGCCAGAACTACAACCGGATGCTATGCAGATGATTCGTGAACGACTGGATACTGATGCTATCGCCTATATCAATTCTTCTGCATGCGCTTTGAGTAAGCGAATCATTCTTTTCTATAAGGGATACATGATGGGAGATGTGTTCGCAAAACTGCAATACGATAGCTTGATGTTGGTACGCACTATTTATCGAAAAATCAAAGTATAATGAAACAACGTGAAATAGGTCCTGACATCATTCGTACGTTGGCTATCGTGTGTGTGGTTTGTGGTCATTTTTTCACTGTCAATACGCCATACAATCAAGCCGTATTTGAGGGCGGAGGTATATTGCTGCAAGGATGTTTGAAAGCGTTTTTTTGCAACTTAGGTGTACCCTTTTTTTTGATGCTTACGGGGTATTTCAACTGTCAGAAGGAGTTTTCCGAAAAATATTACAAAAGTATCAAACGAGTGTTGATACCGTATGCTATCATCTCTGTTTTGACATGGGCAGTACTGTCGACGAATCATTCTGTTAAGGAGTTGTTCCTAGGTGTTTTAGGGTATAAAATTATCGGTTATGCTTGGTATGTGGAGATGTTCATTGGCCTATATTTGTGTATACCATTCTTGAATATGGTGGTAGAGAAGGTGTTCAACTCGGATGACAAAAAGTTTGTATACGGACTTTTTGTAGTACTGATTTTCATGACTAGTTTGCCTCCGTTAGTGGATAGAGGAGAGTTCCGTATTGTGCCCAACTATTGGCAGATGTGTTTCCCAGTACTATTGTATTTCACAGGAGCATATATCCGATATTTCCAGCCCGTGATCAGACACAAGGTCTTGGTGACATTGGTTATTTGCGTAATATATTTGCAATATCCGATTGTTAATTATTTGAAAGTCAATTTAATAGGGGGTAATCTGCCGAACATATTGGGGCCGTATTATGCGTTTCCAGGTTATATAGCGATGACACTTCTGTTTATCGGTTTATATAAGGTAAAAATTAAGACCGAGACTATTGGGAAGATAGTAACCAAAGTATCGCTTGTCAGCTACGAAATGTTTCTCTTTTCCTATCTCTGCGACCAGTTGATATACCCACAGGTGATGAAGCGGTTTTATATGGATCAGAATTCGTTTACCGTTTGGTTCATTCCTATTACATTGACTGTACTTATTGCCTCATATACAATGGCTTTAATCTATCGAAAAATATCGGAGTGCTTGATGCGAAGAAGAAATAATAATTAGAAGATAACAATTTTTTATATGAAAAATCCAATAATGAGATTTCTTACGGAGGTCAAGAATGATAATCCGTATCTGAAGTATCTATGGTTGTTAAGTTTGGAACGTAGGGAGAAAAAAGAATTGGCAAACTTCTCTGATGTAGAGTGCATCAACAATCTCTATTATTCGTATGTTCACAAGTATCCCAATTATGACAATCCGGTAGGCTTTGGTGAGAAAATGCAATGGATGAAGTTACATTATCGTAACGAGTTGATGCCTGTGGTTGGTGATAAATATACAGTTCGTAAATATCTTGAAGAACTTGGACATCCAGAGTTGCTTAATGAACTGATTGCTGTGTATGATTCAATAGAACAATTTGAGATAGATAAGCTCCCTAAACAGTTTGTGCTTAAGGCAACTCATAGCAGTGGATGGAATTTGGTCGTTAAAGATAAGGATAAGGTAAACTGGCGTATATGGAAGAAACACATGCAGTTTTGGCTTACTCATGGGATTGAATGGAACGGACGTGAGTGGCATTACGGTGAGATGACTCCACGCATTGTATGTGAAAAGTATCTTGAGGACAAGAGTGGTGGTTTGATGGACTATAAGTTTTTCTGCTTTGACGGAGAGCCGAAGTTCCTTCAGGTAAATGTGGATAGAGGTTTACCTACTGCCACTCAGAATTACTATGATCTTGATTGGAAGCTCATACCATTTGGAAAGAGCCAGCCTCATAATCCAAACATTGAGGTTGAATGCCCGTCACAGTTCCAACACATGATACAGTTGGCCAAGGAACTTAGTCAGCCGTTCCCATATGTGCGAGTGGACTTTTATGAGGCAAATGACAAAATTTACTTTGGCGAATTTACCTTCTTCCCGTGTTCAGGCATGCCGGACTTTATTCCGATAGAGTACGACAAGATTGTGGGCGATATGTTGAAATTACCAAAAGCTAATCATTAAAGACTATGGCATACGTCAAGAAGAAAAGGAAGATATCTATCATTATGGGTATTTATAACTGTGCAGATACTCTTCGAGAGGCATTGGATAGTATCTTGGCACAGACTTATACCGACTGGGAAATGATTATGTGTGATGACTGTTCTACCGATAACACGATGGAGGTAGCTCAAGAGTATGTAGACCGATATGATAATTTCCTGCTGATCAAGAACAAACGTAATTCACGTTTGGCTGCTACTCTCAACCACTGTTTGGAGTATGCAGAGTCTGAATACATCGCTCGTATGGATGGAGATGATATCTCTATTCCTGAACGCTTTGCTGTTCAAGTAGCATTTCTTGATGCCCATCCCGAATATGCTTTTGTTTCGTGCAGTATGATAAATTTTGATGGGAATGGAGAGTGGGGTGTTCAGACAAAGCCGGAGAAACCTTGCATACGAGACTTTGTCTACACGTCGCCTTTCTGTCATGCTCCTGTAATGATGAGGAGAAAGGTTCTTAATGAGGTGGGCAACTATACTGTAAAGAAAGCGTTGAGAAGAGGACAGGATTTCTATCTCTGGCATAAATTCTATCGTACAGGGTATAAGGGCTATAATATACAGACACCTTATTACAAGATGCGTGACGACAAGAACGCCGCTAAACGTCGTACCTTTAAGGATGATTGGTATGGTACCAAAATTCATTTGGAGGTAATGGCCAATTTAGACATACCATTATACAAGCGTATTCGGGCTTTTAAGGGTATCTTCATTGGATTGCTACCGACCTCATTGCGTGCATGGGCTCATAAAAAGAAACTTCAAAATATGAAATGAGAGTATGCAAGAGAAGATCTCGATAATAGTACCTTGTTATAACACCGAAGTTTTCCTAAAACAATGTCTTGATAGTTTAATTGGACAAACTTATCAAAACCTTGAGATTATCTGTGTTAATGATGGAAGCAAGGATAATACCTTACAGATTTTGCATGAATATGCAGAGAAGGATGATAGAATCATTGTTGTTGATCAGGAAAATGCAGGAGTCTCGGAGGCCAGAAACAAGGCTTTGTCTTTAAGTACAGGTAAGTATGTTACTTTTGTAGATTCGGATGATTGGCTTGGCCTTGATTATATTGCAAAAGTTTTTTCTGAAGTCAACGATGAAGATGTAATTGTTTGTGGTTATATTAAAGCATCTGAAATGCAAGAAAAACCTGTTCATCTTTTCAATGAAGTATTTCGATATGATGAGACTAATATAGGAAAGCTTAAACAACGAGTAGTAGGTCTGGTTGGTGAGCAAATGACGCATCCAGAGTTCATAGATTCATTATCTTCAGTTTGTACTAAATTTGTAAAGAAGTCTATTGTTGACAAGAATGAAATCAAATTCAGACACAGGAATAAGGTTCATGCAGAAGATATGTTTTTTACCGTTTGCTATTATCAGCATGTAAGTTCTGCTTTATGCCTGCCTATTGAGGGGTATTATTATAGACGGAATAGTGCATCTTTTACAAGGTGTTATAATCCTCAACTTTTGGAGCAATGGGATAGTCTGTATTCACTTCTCTGGAAACAGGTGGAAGATAAGCCTATGCTACACGAAGCATATAGAAATCGAAAGGCATTAAGTGTGATAGGGCTATCTTTGAATCAGATCAATGTTTCAAAGAACTTGTTTAGACAAAGAAGAAAGGTAAAAGATATATTAAATCACAGATTATACAAGGGTGTTTTTAAAAACTTTGATATTTCATATATGCCTATACATTGGAAAGTTTTTTTCTTCCTGGTAAAGAATAGGTGTTATACTTCAATGGCGTTAATGCTCAATCTGATAAACCGATTAAGATAAATGAAGGTACTGCAAGTGACAGGGGTAATGAACCGTGGTGGAGCAGAAGTTATGCTGATGGATATACTCCGGAATAAGTTCGATGACGTTCATTTTGACTTCCTGATTAATAATGATCCTCGTAATCTGAAAGAGGAGGGGGCGTTCGACCAAGAGATTCTATCCTATGGCTGCAAGATTAAACATATTGGCACACAATTAAGGATCGGCCCTGTTCGCTATATTCGTGAATTTAAGGAGATCGTGAAGGAACTACAACCTGATGTAGTTCATATTCATCTGAATGCCAAATGTGGTCTTATTGCTCTTGCTGCTCATTTGGCAGGTGTAAAAAAAATTATAACCCACTGCCATGCAGATATCAAATTCCGTGGATCGCTGCCAAGTCGGGTATTTAACGAGTCCGAGATGTGGATTCAGAAATGGATGATAGGGTGGTTTGCTACTGATTATTGGGGATGCTCAACCGAAGCCAATAAGAGGTTGTACAGAGGGATGCATTTCAGAAATAGCGTAGTGATAAACAACGCTATTTCATGCGCTGCTTATTCTGCTGTTTTAGAAGAAGAATATAAGGTTCTGCGAAATTCTTATAATTTGCCTGATGATGCAGTTGTGTTGGGTAATGTGGGACGCATAGTGCCTCATAAGGGCATAGCTAAGATGGTTGATGTATTATCAGAACTGAAAAATAGAGGAGTTAATGCTCATTTTATTGTGGTAGGTCGTAATGATGCCTGCGAGTATGTGAATGAGATGATGGCACATGCTGAGGAATGTAAGGTAGCCGACAACATTCACTTCTTGGGAGAGCGTTCAGATGTCCCCATAGTAATGCATACTTTCGATGTGTTTGTAGGACCTGCATTGCGTGAGGGTTTCGGACTTGTGGCTGTAGAGGCACAGGCAGCAGCGGTACCTTGTGTGTTATATCAAGGATTTCCTCAAACAGTGGATATGCATGTAGGCTTAACAATATTCCACAAGGATTATAATCCGAAAGCATGGGCTGATTCCATACAGACAGTTCTTAAGAACCATAAAGTGGAGAAGGGGGGGATTTTAAATGCTATTCGTGCACTTGGTTTTGATGCGAATGAAAATGCACTGAAAATAAGTGAAATGTATAAAAGGTAAAAGAAGAGATGAAGATAACAATATTTGGAGATATCTGCCCTACAAAGGACACACAAGCGGCTTTCGATAGGGGAGACCGTGAGTACATTCTGGGTGATACGCTTAAGGAAATCGAATCGTCGGACATTGTGATTGGTAATTTGGAGTGTGCCGTTACCGATCAGCCGAAGCCTATCCAAAAGGCAGGACCTGTGCTTTATACTGGTATTCGGAGCATGCAGACCTTGAAAGACTTTGATGTACTCAGCATAGCTAACAATCACATTCGTGACTGTGGCGATGAGGGCGTAATGACAGCTTTGGAAACCTGTAAAAAACTGGGTATCCGTACCCTTGGCGCTGGCAAAAGTATGCAGGAGGCACGCAAGCCACTGGTAATAGAGAAGTGCGGAATAAAAATAGGATTGATGTCGTTTGCTGAACAGGAGTTCAATATCGCATCAGACACTCGCCCAGGGGCGTGCTATCTGGATCTGTATGATGATTTCGACCGTATTCGTGATTTTCGCAAGACGGTAGATTATCTTATCATTCTATATCACGGTGGCATCGAATATTTCCCTTATGCAAGTCCGGAATTGAGTCGCAAATGTCGCAAGATGGTAGATTGCGGAGCTGATTTGATCAGTTGCCAGCACTCACATTGCATCGGCACCATTGAGCAGTATAAGGGTGGCACTATCGTCTATGGGCAAGGTAATAGTGTGTTTGGTTATCGTGATGGGGATAATAGTTGGAATAGAGGTCTGTTGCTACAAGTGGAACTCCAAAAAGAAGGAAACTCATCTTCTTACAATTCATCGTTCACTTATAAAGGAATGGTCGCTACTCCTAATGGTCTTCGTTGGATGTCAGAGGATGCTTCCGAAAATTTGAGTAACGAACTAAGAACTCGTGAGCAGTTATCACAGAACAGAGTAGCGGTTAAGAAAGAATGGGATAAATTTTGTGCCAATTTAGGTAAGATTCATCTGCCGTTACTTTTAGGTTGGCCAAGAATTTTAATCGCTATTAACCGCCGAGCAGGTAATTCGTTAATCAAAATGCTCTATGGACGATTGGCTCATAATAACACGCACAACTTGATCCGTTGTGAGGCTCATAGAGAGGTGATAGAGAATTTGTTGTCCAAAAAGGATTTTTCATAAAGAAGATTTCGAATAATGACTGAATATTATGTCTTTTTGGCAATTGCAATGATATTTGCTGCTGCTCATAGTAAGAATCCTCAATTCAAAATCACACTGTATGCAACACTTGCCGTTATGGTTTTGTTTGCTGGGTTGAGAAGTGTAGGAGTAGGTACTGATTCTGGTAATTATGTACACAGTTTTACGGATATAGCTGATATGGAAGGTGACTGGAAAGAGCAACTGACAGATGAACCGGGTTTTTATTATCTTAAGTTGGTTCTTTCGATGATTTCAAATCAGTATTGGGTTCTTTTCACTGGCATCGCCCTGCTGACATATTCCTGTGTTGTTATTGCTATCAAGAGGGAAACAGAAAAGATCGTGATTCCATTGTTTGTATTTATTACTTTAGGCCTTTACACTTTTGTGTTTAATGCTGCCAGACAAGGCATAGCAGTAGCTGTATATATGCTTTCGTTCAAGTTTTTATTTGAAAACAATAAAACTGGTTTTCTGAAATATAGCCTCTTTGTATTTCTTGCTGCTATGTTCCATAAGACTGTGATTATTACCTTGCCCCTGTATTTCTTATTTTGTCAGAAGTATTCATTTAAGATGTTGGTCTTCATTGCAGTATTGGGTATAGGTATGGGAGCTGCTCTTCCACGTTTTTTGGCGTTTGCAGGAACGCACGAAGCGAGATATGAACTATATTCCACCCAAGCTAGTGGAGGTGAGATGTTGACTGTATTCTATATGCTGATAACCGCTTTTTTTATAATCAGACGCAAAAAGATTAATTTGGAGTACTTACCCAAATATGATGTATTCCTAAATATGATGCTGTTTGGTACACTGATTTTTATGGTTGTTCAGGTAAATAATGTGTATGTGGAGCTGACTCGTTTTGCGGCCTATTTCCAGGTAGCCAGTGTATTTTTATGGGCATATATCTATCAGTCCAAGACAAGACCTCTCCCTGTTTTTTCAGTAGTGATAATAGTTGGTTATTTGTTGTACTTCTATATTTTCTGTACACGTATGGCTGGTTTGGTTCCTTATTCATTTAACCCAACTATTTTTTAGTCCAAGTAATATCAATGAAAGTACTCTTAGTAGCCAATGTGGCTAAAGAGCATGTGAACAAGTTTCACATACCTACTATAAAATATTTGCAGACAAAAGGTTGTCAGGTAGATGTGGCATGCTCTGTGGATGCTGATGTGCCTGCAGGTAATCATGTCTATAGCATGAGTTGGAAACGTTCACCTTTTACACCCAAGACATTCAAAGGTATTAGAGAACTGAAGAAGTTAATAGCCGAAAACAACTATGACATTATATACTGTCATACTCCGGTTGGTGGTTTGGTGGCTCGTATAGCATCAAGAGCAGCACGCAAGAAAGGGTCTAAGGTAGTGTATTGTGCTCATGGTTTGCACTTTTTTGATAGTGCGCCTTTGGTTAACTGGCTGGTGTTCTACCCTATGGAGAAATGGATGGCGAAGATGACGGATATGTTTATCACTATCAACCCAGAGGATTATGAGAGAGTCAAGAAGGATTTTAACCCAAATATGCAGGTGAAGATGATTCATGGCATTGGGGTAAACTTCGACCGTTTGAATATCGATAATATTGATGGTATAAGAAAAAAATATCGAACGGAAATGTGTATCCCGCAGAATGCGGAGGTACTGATTTATGTAGCAGAAATCCTTCAGAACAAGAACCAGCAGATGCTGATACATGCTCTGAAGGAACTACATGATAAGGGTCGTAAGATGTATCTGTTACTTCCTGGCCCAGATCATTCCAAGGGCGAGTTCCATAAATTGGCTGAAGATCTTGGATTGGAGGACTATGTGAAATTTTTGGGATGGCGAAGCGATATCGGGCAATTGATGGCAGCATCGGATATGTGTGTAGCATCGAGCATTCGTGAAGGATTCGGTATAAATTTGGTGGAAGCTCAGTATTGTCATCTGCCTGTAGTGGCTGTCATAAACCGTGGACATAGAGCTATTATTAAGGATGGAGAAAATGGTTTCCTTGTGCCGATGAACGACTCAAAGGCTATGGCTAACAGAGTGCTTGAAGTGATGGATGACAAGGAACTTTATGATCGGTTGGCAAATGTCAATGTAGATGAGTACAAGTGCGAGAATATCGCTAAAACCATCTACGGATATTTGCAGGAGGTCGTAAAATTATGATATACAAAAAACGGCTCTTCATAGAAGAACTTAAAGAAAATATTTGAGGGTATAAGGTAGATACATTCCTTTAAGACATAACTAATATTTATGATAACATACATTATTATTTTCATTTTGCTTTTTATAGTAGAACTTGTCTACTTCCGTATTGCCGATAAGTGTAACATCATCGACAAACCCAATGAACGCAGTTCTCATTCAAAGGTCGTGTTGCGTGGGGGAGGAATTATTTTTTTGATTGGTACATGGGTGTGGAGCTTTTTTTATGGTTTCCAGTATCCGTGGATGTTGGTGGCGGTGACTTTGGCGGCTGGAATATCGTTTGTGGATGATATTTATAGTTTACCGGACAGTGTGCGTTTGGTCGTGCAGTTTGTGGCGATGTTCCTGATGTTCTATCAGTTCGGTATTCTCGATTGGCAGAGTTGGTGGATGATCCTGTTGGCTCTTATCGTTTGTGTGGGCATCTCGAATGCTTACAATTTTATGGACGGAATCAATGGGATTACGGGAGGATACTCTATTGCGGTCGTATTGCCTCTGATCTATTTGAATCATACCCTGTTGTTTGTGGATGCCGATTTTCTGTGGGTGACGTTGCTGAGTTTAGGGGTCTTTTGTTTTTTCAACTTCCGTAAGCGTGCGAAGTGTTTTGCCGGGGATGTAGGCTCATTGAGCATGGCCTTTATTATCGTGTTCGCACTTGGAAAATTGATCATGCGGACTGGGGATTTTACTTATATCGTGTTCCTTGCTTTGTATGGAGTGGATTCGGTATTAACGATCTGTCACCGCATCTTGTTGCATGAAAACCTGGGGAAGGCGCATCGCAAACATGCCTATCAGTTGATGGCAAACGAATTGAGAATACCGCATGTGGTTGTCTCGTCATTCTATATAATATTACAATTGCTTGTTTCTTTCGGTATGATTTTATTACCGATGAATCATTGGCTATATTTGGTAATGATATTGGTTGTATTGTGCGGGAGCTATTTGCTCTTTATGAAACGGTATTATCATTTGCATGAATCCTATTTAAGATCATTAAATAATCAACAAATAACATAAGGAATCCCTGTTCCCAACTATGTGGATGAGAATGTTTCGGTGAAGGTAGTCAAGCTGATACAAAGCTATACCGGAATCGTTAATAAAATGGTTTGGAAAAAATATTGAAACAAAAGTCATGCAACTAATTAATTCAATCTTATTAAACGAAGTAACGAAGCAAGCCCAAAAATCTCCCCGCTTGCGCATGAATCATAATTTCCACGACTCCCTGGATGCGAAAGCCCAGCGTTTGCTGAATGCTCTGGAGCCGGGGACTATTTTACCGATTCATCGCCATCCGCATACGGCAGAGACTTATTTGCTGTTGCGTGGGAAGATTCGGGTGATGTTTTATAATGATAAAAAAGAAGAAACAGAGTCGACCCTGTTGGATCCTTTGGCAGGAAGTTTTGGTGTACATATACCAGCTAATCAATGGCATACATTGGAGGTGTTGGATAACGGCTCTGTGTTGTTTGAAGTAAAAGACGGCCCGTATACTCCGTTGGGGGAAAACGATTTGTTGAAGTAAGAAAATAAGAAGGGAGTACCTCCCTCATATCGGCAGTGTACTCCCTCTTCTTATATCGCTTACGCAATAAACCATTTGTACAAACACCCAACCCCGCCCATCAGCATCAGGCTGTATCCGGACATTCCGAGCCAGTCGGCTCCGGGAGGGAGGTTTTCTTGCCGGGTTCCCCAGTCCCCCTGTCCGAGAGCGAGAGTATCGCTCCGATGCAGGTCAGGGTCACTTCCGTCTCCCGCATCAGGAGGGAGAGGAGGCTCAGCAGGAGCAGGCAGAGGATGAGGACAGGGGCAGTCACCGGCTGCTGGTTTTCGCTTGCGGGGAAAGATGATCCGGGCAAGGCTGGTGAGGAAGTTGAGAATTGTTTCAAGGACATTCATGGGAATTGAAAATTATAAATTGAAAATTGAAAATTAATTGACCGATAACCGCTCTATTGACCGGCAGATCGACACTAGCATACGCTGGTAAGCGGCACGGTTGTCACCGTTCACTTCGCTGATGTATTTGCTGTAGGCAATCTCTTTGGCGTAAGCCGCAGGGTGGAAGGTGAGAGTCGCTGCCACAGGATAGGCAGAGTGGATCAGACGGGCGAAGTCGAGGAAACTGTCTTCCGGTGAAGCGTACCGGCGGAACCATAAGGTCGGACGGCCGGTGACGGCAGATAAATCGCTCCGGTCGCCTTTCCAGAAAGGGTTGGGATGACCGTAAGCTGTGATGCCGAAAAAGTTGTTATGCTCCTTGCAAAGCGTACTTTCGCCCCAGCCGGTTTCGATGGCGGACTGGGCCAGGATGATGACCGGGTTCATTCCGAATTGCACTCCCGCCTTTTGGGCGAGAGGCAAATATTGTTTGATGAAATCTAGCTTTTTCATGGTGCGTCATTACTCGATTTCAGGACGGTCACTCCCCGAGCCACTGTTGCCGGATGAGGTGATCGGTACAATTTTCTCAAACTTCGGTTTCGCTGTGACTTCTTTCAGCATGGGACCTGGTGTGAAAACGATATGACCCTTTTTGAACAGACTCGTGGTGAAATCATCGGCAACCGCTGTCCCCTTGCTGCCAGCCAGCATACGGAAGTTACCGAAATCGCCCACCTGGACCACTTCGCCGTTTTCCAGATGTTGGCGCATAACGTATAACAAACCGTCGATTACTAACATGACATCACCGCGTGAAGCCGTAGAATAAGAAGCAATGATTTCGCAGAGTTTGTTAAACTCCAGTTTCTGTTGGGCACGGATCTGGCCGTAATACAGCTTTGAACCGGCAGCAGCATCTTTACTCTTGTCAAGACGCTGTACTAAATGATACTTTAAAGCCATGGGAAATAATTTTTTAATTTGACAATGTGCCAATATGCCAATGGAAATACTCCGAAAGCTATTGACGATTAACAGGTTGGTTATCGATAACAATACAAAGGTACATCAGCCGAAAAACGCAAATTCCTATCTATCCTTCAACGGGAAGATCGATGAATATTTGTTCTTATTTTCAGTTCAGTATTAGAAATAATTGAGCTATCCCGTTCCCGTGCTTGACACGGGATCGCAAAGGCACAGACCGTATCCTATAATATCTTTTGATACCGCCAGTTCTCTTGCGGCCCCGTGTCAAGCACGGGGACAAGATAGCTCACATCTGATAATAATTGATCTATTCGCAACGCTCAATATCTGTATTAAGAGACGCAGATGAATATGATTGAATCTCTTGAAATAATTGAGAATCATGGCGATTATGTCGTTTTTATTTTGTAACTTCAAGGCATGTAAAACAACGGAGGAGGAAATATGGAAGAAGGAAAATTCAAGATCAGATCATATGGTTGGCAGGAGTTGGCATTGCTGTATGGAGAGGGACTGACACCTGAATCGTCTACCAAAAGATTAAGCAAATGGGTACAGGTCAATCCTTCGTTGACAGACGAACTGGAACGGTGCGGATGGAAGAAAGGGAAAAAGATTCTGACACCCATACAGGTGCAGGTTATCGTCCGTTTTCTGGGCGAACCGTAAATGAGAAAACAGATAGTTATGCGTGACGGATTACATAGTTATCCGTATGCGATTATATAGTTAGGAAATTGACAATGTAATCGGTAACTTTGTCTCGTCAAAAATCGGAAAAGT
>ULQP01052933.1_pt1 | contig 27578 bp, 31 predicted proteins | sample 1954571 | NCBI WGS metagenome assembly ULQP01 (sample SAMEA4835657, study PRJEB28245) | human gut metagenome | biome: gut microbiome; material: fecal sample | place: Denmark | collected 2008 | reverse complement strand
AGGAAGAAGAATCAGCTGAGGAGATTCAAGAGGAAGAAGAATCAGCTGAGGAGATTCAAGAGGAAGAAGAATCAGCTGAGGAGATTCAAGAGGAAGAAGAACCTAAAAAATCTTATTTCTGGAGCAGAAATAAAGAGGAAGACACTGAAGAATCAGAAGATGCCGATGAAAAAACAGAAGAGAAAAAATCCCGTTTCTGGAGCAGAAATAAAGATAATGATTCTTCTGAAGAAAATGATGAAGATGAAGAACCAAGCGGAATGTTTTCATTTATTACTGCCAAAACCATTTCAGAAAAACACCTTGAAGATATTTTGTGGGAACTTGAAATGGGTCTTTTGGAAGGGGATGTGGCTATGGAAGTAGCTAGTGCAGTAGTGGATTCTGTTAAAGATGATCTGGTTGGCCGTAAAATCAAAAGAAGCAATGACATTACTGAATATACCTACAACGCACTAAGAAATGCTGTAGCTGAAATTATTGATATTCCGGGCAAGTCAATGACTGAAATGATTGAAGCCAAAAAAGCACAGGGCGAACCTTTTGTTGTAATGTTTGTCGGTATTAACGGAACAGGTAAAACAACAACCATCGGTAAATTAGCTAATTACTATCTTAAAAAAGGTTATACTCCTGTAATAGCTGCTGCAGATACTTTCAGAGCAGGTGCTATTGAACAGGTTAATTACCATGCAGACAAGGTTGGAGTTAAGCTTATCAAACACCAGAAGGGTTCAGATCCTGCAGCTGTTGCATTTGATGCAGTTGAACATGCAAAAGCTCAAGGTAAAGAGCTGGTTTTAATTGATACTGCAGGTAGGATGCAGACCAACACCAATCTTATGGATGAAATGAAAAAGATTAAGAGAGTTGCAAAACCTGATTTGGTTGTCTTTGTAGGGGATGCCCTAACAGGTAATGATGCAACCCAGCAGGCTTCCAAATTTAATGAAGCTATTGACCTTGACGGTGTTATTTTAACTAAAGCAGATGCTGACAGTAAAGGAGGAGCATCATTATCTATTGGTTATGTTATCAAAAAACCTATTCTCTTTTTGGGAATGGGTCAGGGATATGATGACATTAAGGAATATGATGCTGACTGGATGCTGAATCAGCTCTTTTCTGAAAGCGGAGAAGAGGTAAACATTAATGAAGCTTAAAAAAATAACATTAATTTTAATTATTATTTTGGCAGTGTTGGTTTTGATAGCTGGTGCAGCCACATTCACATTAGATGATTCAATAATTGAAGAGCCTAAAGGTAATGCTTCTGTTGTTGTAACTGGTGATGTGATGTTTGCACGTAATATGGCTGGAGTATTAAGTTTGGATGAAAGTCCTTTCAGACATGTGGAAAATGTGACCGGAAGTGCAGATTTATTATTAATCAATTTTGAAAATGCTGCAACAACTTCAGGGTATGCTGTAAAAGGTGATGTTCCGCTTAAATGCGATCATTCCTATGTTCCATTAGCTAAAGCCAACAACAATACCGTTGCAGCACTGGCTAACAACCATTTATTTGATTACGGCACTGACGGTATGAAAGATACCTTAAAGTCTTTGGATGATGCAGGCATCACTCATATCGGTGCAGGAAATAATGAATCTCAGGCTCGCCAAACTGCAAGCAGTGATATAAACGGAAGAAATATTACTATAATCAATTATATGGATTCAAACAACTTTAAAGAATATAGTACTGATGTAATGCCTCAGGCTAACGGTTCTAATCCCGGTTATTCCGCATATGACAGTGATGTTGCAAAATGTCAAATTCAGGATGCAAAGGCAAATGGTTCAGATGTTGTAATTGTTTATTTCCACTTTGGAAATGAATACTCCCGTTCACCAAATCCTGATCAGGAAAAGATGGCTCATGAAGTAATAGATTATGGGGCAGATGCTGTTTTAGGTTCACATCCTCATGTAACACAGGGAATTGAAATGTATAAAGGCAAACCTATATTCTACAGTCTGGGAAACTTCATATTTGACATGTCAAATTCAGCAACTCACATTGCATATATAGTCAAAATAGACTTTGTCAATGATACTGGAGAGTGTACAGTTTATCCTGTGATTATTTCAGGATACCTGCCTTACTTTATGGGGCCTGATGAGGGAACCAGTTTACTTAATTCATTGTCTCCTCAATGTGATGATTTGGAAATAACACAGGAGGGTACCGGTAAATTGTATTTTAATTTAACAGGTGATACCAATGAATCATGATAATAAAAGCCAGTGGAACTCTTCTCTTGCGTTTTTAATGTCAATGATTGGAGCTGCTGTTGGATTAGGTAATATATGGCGTTTCAGCTATGTACTTTACTCCAATGGTGGAGGATCCTTTTTTATTCCATATTTTGTAGCTATTGGGCTTCTGGGAATTCCTTTTCTTATTTTGGAATATGGTTTGGGGTTCAAATTCAAAACATCCTTTTCAAATCTGCTCCACAAGATAAGGCCAAGGTTTGAAGTAATAGGATGGATTTTAGGTCTTCTGGCATTTGGTGTTGTAACATATTATATGGTTATTCTTGCATGGGATATAGTTTATCTTGGAGCAAGTCCGTTTCTGGCATGGGGGGCTGATTCTGCAGGATTTTTCTTAAATTATGTTGGTGGAGACTCTACAATTTCTGACTGGTCACATCTGATACTTCCGACAGTAGCGGGACTGGTTATTGTATGGGTGATGATATGGTTTATTTCAAAAAAAGAGCTGAACTCAGGAATAGGCAAAGTATCCAAAGTGCTGATTCCATTATTGTTTGTTATAATGGCAGCTATTGTAATATTTTCCCTGACATTGCCTGGCCATAATTTGGGAATTGAAACATTGCTGACTCCTGACTGGTCAGTGCTTTTTGATGTAAACATATGGCTTGCTGCATTTTCACAGATTATATTTTCATTAAGTTTGGGAATGGCTATTGCACTTACATATGCAAGTTATTTACCTGAAGATTCAAAATTAATCAATAATGTGCTGATTGTAGTTAGTTCAAACTCAGGTTTTGAGATATTCACTGCATTTGGAGTCTTTTCCATACTGGGTTTCATGTCAGTAACATCAGGCGTTCCGATTGAAAGCCTAATCAGACAGGGTACAGGTCTTGTATTTATTGTATTTCCGACAATATTCAATACAATGGGTATAGCAGGTAAGATATTGGGGCCTCTGTTTTTCCTGGCTATATTATTTGCAGGAATAACTTCTGCTCTGGGATTTTTGGAGCCGTTACTTAATTCTGTATGTGATAAGTTTGGATTTACCCGTAAAAAATCAGCCAGTATATTGTGTGGTGTCGGATTTGTGATTTCAATGTTTTTCACATGCGGAATCTCCAGCTATCTTGTTGAAATAGTGGACGGATTTTTGAACCAGTTCGGAATATTGTTTTTAATCGCATTGCAGTGTATTATATTTGGATGGATTTTAGGAATTGATGATTTAATTGAAGTTGTAAACAAGGATTCTGTAATGCATGTTGGAAAACTATGGGTTGCAATTATTAAATATATATTGCCATGTGTAATTTTCATAGTTTGGACATTCGGAATTATTGACCTGATTAAAACAGGAGGATTTCTGGAACTGGCTGTTGATGTTGTTATTACACTCAGCATTTTAATAGCAAGTGTTATGCTGACAAAATTCGAAGATTATAAATAACTGTTAATGACAAATAGTAAGGTGTAATATGGTTTTTTTAAATCATATTCTAATATATCAACAAAAAAATTTATTTTTTTGATTCGTTTAAAACCTTCTCACGTGTTTTAAAGGGGTTTTATACTCCTTAAAACACACTTTTAATAAAGTTTCTTTCTTTTGGAATAGGCTTTCTGTTTCTTTTTTTCCAGACTTTTATAATTCTGTGATTTGTAGGTGTTCTTTTGTCTGTTTGTAGTGGCATTGGGCATTACCGTTACCAAATTTATCGTGTTGTTGTCACAGGCAAAAACAACCTTGATTTCAGAGTATTTCTTAGTTTTCGGAGCCGGAAAAATAACTTCATACTGGTGATTGCCGCTAGGTTCATATCTTAAAGGCTCTTCATTCAATACTGTGTCTACAATATAGTCTCTTGAGATTCCGTTGTCATCAAGCCTCTGAATAAAATGGGTATTTTCAAAGCACCAGTTGATGGAGCTGAGGTTTCCGACAATATATTCGTCAAAAATGTCCATACTTTTAATTTCATATTTGGTTGCTTTTATAGCTTGTGTTTTTAATTTGTTTAGACTATTTTTAAAATCAGCTTATTTTGTTTAGGAGAATATAGGTAATTATATTAATTTCCTTTTATAAACTAATATCTATTGGAGGTTTTTCATGGTTTCTAGAAAAATTTTGATTGCTTTGGGAGTATTTGCTGTTTTAGCTATTGGAATCGCTTCGGTAGCTGCTGTGCAAAATATTGAAGTTGACGGAATAAAGTTCGCCATTCCTGATGAGTATAAGGAAGACACATCTTTAGCTACTTAAGGTGTAACAAATGAAGACGGCTTTAAAATATATAATCGCACATATTTCGACAGTTCAAATAAGATGATACATATATCTGTTTTCCATGGTAAGGATACTGATAAGTTAAGTTTGGATGATTTAAAAGAACCTACTGATGTTAAAAAAACCATAAAAGGTTATGATGGTTTATTGGATCACGATAAGGATGCAGGATTATACTTTTTTACATATATTAAAAACGGAAAAGTCAGTATAGTCACTGTTGAAGATGAAAGTTTACTTGAGAAAGTTATTGTTTAAGTGAGAAAGGATTTTCTCACTTATTATTTTATTTTTGAAAATCAAACTTAAGAATTTAAAGAATTTGCTAAATTATGATTAATTTATTTTTATTATTGGTTTTTTAACTTTTCATTTAACAACTCTTTGGTTAACATAAATGCAACTTTTGTTTTATTTTGTTTTAAGAAGTTATTGTAAGCATCATCGCCTTTTACTCCTTTTGGAGCAACTACTAATTTTTGATTATCAAAACTCTTTGGTTTAGGTAATAATTCTGTGTTTTGTGTGTCAATAGTTTTTTTAACTAAATTGTAGGTTTTTTCAAAGGAATCCAGATCATCATCATTGAATGTTATTTTTTTAACTTCTTTAAGTGTTCGATATCCATTTTTACTTCCAGATTTTCCCTCATAACAAATAGTTATTAAAGTTACTTCCTCAAAATAGTTTTTCCAGTATGAATCTTCCCAATTATCGTTAAAATCATTTAATTCTAATGATTTAAAGGACATTCTTTCTAAAGCTTTTTCTCCATTCACTGGCAAATTTTTAATTATGTAATTGGTTTTAGTAAATAATTCATCTTTTTTGTATAATTCATTATCTTTTCCGATTAATATGTCAGAAATCATTTTACTAATTTGTTTTGGAATTTTTTCAGCATATGTTTTTCCAGTTATTTCTCTAAGTATTTCTAATTGTGTTTTTCCAATGTAAGGTTTTATTTTGGCAGTAATATATTCTTCAATGGTTTTAAATCTTGGAATTTTTTCTAAATTGCCATGTGAATTATCTATTTCAAAATCATGATTTAAATTTAGTTTGGATTGTTCTATATTTAATGTAATTTTTGATTTTATACTGTTTCTTAATATACCTGTCATGTATGAATTTTTTAATGAATATGCTCTTGGTTTAGATGGGATGTCTGAAAAGGGCTGTGATGTTCGGTCTTTCGATGTTGCTGATTTGGTACATGCTCCCAAATAAGAGGTGTCTCCTTCGGATAATTCATGAGCTTTCCCATTAAGTACTTTTTCTTTAATTAACTCAAAATCAGATTTAAAGATGTATTCGTCTTTATTCATATCATATAGTTGGTGGTGGGTAATTACATAATCTTTAGCTTCTTTTTTAGGTTCATAAAGATACCAAATAATTAACATTTTCTTGCATTTTTCTAATAGGTGGCTGCTTTCATAGGTTTCGTTAATTATTTTATTAAAATCAATTTTACTTAAAACTAATCTTTCTTTAGCACTTATACTGCCGTTTTTGTTTTGTTTGTATCCAGTAACTTTCAATTCAATTCCTAAATTTTCAAAATCAGCATCACTTTTGTTATTTAAGTCATATTTATAAAAACCGGTTTCAACTATCTGTCCAAGTATTCCTTTTTGTCTTTTGGGATTTGTATTTTTTAGTAAATTTTTAGAATCTATCTCTTCAAAGGTTTTCCCGTCTATTTTTGAAGTATATTTCAACAATTCCTTTTCTGTTTTAAATTTCATGAATTATCACCATTTGTTTAAAAAGATTTTCATAATTATATTATTAGTTATCATATGCTTTCACTATATTAATTTAATAATTATGATAAATTAAATATAGTATATTGATGAGGTTTTTGCTATGGATAAAACAGTAGTTGAATTATTTGCAGGTGTTGGCGGTTTTCGCTGTGGCTTTAATAATGTAAAATTGGAAGATAATGAAGTCATTGAAGAAGATAATTGGGATTTTATTTGGGCAAATCAATGGGAACCGTCTACTAAGTCTCAAGCTGCATTTGATTGTTATGTTGAGAGATTTGGAAAATCTGAAAATCATGTAAATGAAGACATATGTAAAGTTGATAAGAATATTATTCCTGACCACACATTATTGGTTGGAGGTTTTCCTTGTCAGGATTATTCTGTAGCCAGATCTTTGTCTAATGAAAAGGGAATTGAAGGTAAAAAAGGTGTTCTTTGGTGGGAAATAGCGGAAATTTTAGAAGTTAAAAATCCTCCATTTGTTTTACTTGAAAATGTGGACAGGTTATTAAGATCTCCTTCATCTCAAAGAGGTCGTGATTTTGGAGTAATGCTTAGAACATTTTTAAATAATGGTTATGCTGTGGAATGGAGAGTAATTAATGCTGCAGAGTATGGTTTTCCTCAAAAAAGGAGGAGAGTATTTATTTTTGCTTATCATGAATCCACTAAATATTATGAAAAAATGAGTAAAATTTCTGATGAACATTTAATTTACAGTGTGGGGATTTTTGCTAAAAATTTTCCAATTAAAGATTCAAAATTGGATTTTGGAAGCTTTAAAATTTCTCAGGATGTTTTTGAAGATGTAGTTGATGTTAGTGATAATTTTGAGTTTCATTTTTTCAACTCTGGTGTGATGAGAAATGGTTTAATCAGTACATATAAAACAGAACCTGTTGATTGTAGTGATATTGTTACCTTGGGGGATATTATTGAAGACGGTGAAGTTGATAGCAAATATTTCTTATTGGATGAAAAACTTGAAAAATGGAGGTATTTAAAGGGATCTAAACGGATAGAACGTAAAAAACCGAATGGTGAAACTTATTGTTTTGCCGAAGGAAATTTGTCTTTTCCAGATAAATTGGATGTTCCTGCCAGAACTATGCTTACAAGTGAAAGTACAACAAATAGAAGCAGTCATGTTGTTGAAGACAAATTTTCTGGAAATTTAAGGACATTAACTCCTGTGGAAACTGAAAGAATTCAAATGTTTCCAGATAATTGGACTAATATAGAATCTAAAGCAATGACTGAACGTAGAAGGTATTTTATGATGGGGAATGCTTTAGTTGTAGGTATTGTCAAAAGATTGGGTAAAGCTATTTCTGAGATTGTTGATAATGAGTTGTAATTAAAAATATTTATAGAATAATATTAACATATTATTAATAATAGGGGGAGAATGCATTGTTTGAAGATTGGATTAATGGTGATGTAAAATCCGTTTTATTAGTTGAACCTAATTTTCCAATTCCTTCAAAAAGCAGAAATCACAAAAATTTCTTGCCTATTGGTCTTTTAAAAATTGCTATTTTGCTTAGGAAGAAATCTATTGGTGTAGAATTAGTAAGACATGGCTTTGATGATTTTGATAAGGATAATGTTTGTTTGGATGATTTCAAAGAAAGTAATATGAAAAACCCTGATTTGATTTGCATCACTTCTATTTTTACATATTGGGCAAATCATGTAAAATCCGCGGTGTCTTATGATAAAGTTCAGAATTTTTACTAGCTACAAATTTAATATTATCAAAGAATTCTTTAATTTCAATATCTAATGGATTGACATAAGTATTAAAATCTAATTCAGAAAAAGTATTTTTAATCAATAAAAATAAAACATATTCTTCAACATTAGATAAATCTAGATTTTTAATTATATATCTCCAATTTACATGTAAATATTTTTTAGGATTAAATGAAACTTCCCGTATTAATTTAATTAAAACATTGTAGTTTCCTTTTTTAATAAATTTAACAATTAATTCTAATGTTATTGGAACTTCTATGTAATTAAGTTCATATAATTTTGAAAGCAATTCCTCAAAATTTTCATCATTAATCAGATTTTTCTCATACATATCATAGATTAATGTTAATGTACTGCAGGAATTAATTTTAAAGTCATGTAGAATCACTTTTTTAAAATCTAAATCATCGCAAATAAGTAAATTACCTTCAAATGCTAGTTGTATGTTTTCATTAATAGGTTTAGGAAGGCCTCTAAGGGTTTTTCTTATTTTGGATTTAGGGTTAAGTGAAATCAATTCACAATTTTCATCAATCCATTCAATTAATTGACTAACAAAAATAAATTTAGAGTTATTTGTTTCAATTAATTCAAATTCTTCATCACTTGTAGCTACTATTGATTTAGAGTAATTTGGATTTTTTTCGAGTTCTTGAATTTCTTTTAATAAAAAATACTCTGCATATGATACTTTAAGGGAATAATTTTTCATTATCATATCTTCAATTTTCAGCCAATGTATTGTGAGTATTGATGTAATGTCCAATAGCAAGTCTTCTTTGATTGGAATGTGGTTATTTTCATATTGATTAAATGATTTTAAACCAGAGGATCTTAAATAAATACATGAATCGATCATGTCTAATCCAGCCATTTTTGAAAATACAAATATTGGACAAAGTTCTTCATGATATTTTCTTTTTAATGTTATAAGCTCATCTGATCTTTTTAAGGCTAGTTCTTTAATTTTTTCAACACCTTCTGATGGATTTTTAAATTCTATAACTTGTAAAAAGTTAGAATTATTCATTCTAAGAGTATTTGCACTTTCATGAAACTCGTGAGTATATTTATTTCTAATTTTTAAAATTTTTATTTTAAAATTGGGATTTATTTCAATTTCTTCGTTTGCTTTATGGTTGATTATTTTTTCAAATTCATGAAATTTTGTTTTATCTCTGTCTTGTTTGTATATATGTAACCATTCAATTTTGTCTAAATATTCTATTAATACATAATCATCCCATTTTATTCTCACAGGATTAATGAAAGTAAAATTTTTATCATTGAATTCTTGAACATAAACCTTATGAACCATCAAATCTTGACAATGGATTTTTTTAATGGTGTACAGTAATTCAAAGGATTTAATTGGATTTGAATTTCTATTTTTTAATAAACCATATAAACTTACACATTGTGACGGGCTTAAATTTTTTAAATCGTGTTCTTTATCGAGAAAATCATCAACTTCTTTATAATTTCCATTAATAAAATCTATCTTTGCTTTGGCTAGTTCAATCGAATAATTCTCATTAAACTCTTCAGAATAAATTTCCATTAATTCTTTTGCTTCTCTAAATTTATTCAAATGCAAATATCCCTCAATTCCATATTCAATTAAATATTTGTGAGGTTTCTCTTTTATGATAAATGAGTGAACTAAAGAAATTAATTTACCATAATCTTCATTATAAAGATAGCAATATGCTAAATCATCTAAAATTGGGGAATGTCTATTTAAATCAATAAATGATTCATAAATTGTAATTGCTTTTTCGAATTCATTTAAATAGGAAAATTCTCTAGCTAATTCAGCTTTATCTATGATGAATGCATTTCCATAATTTTCATAACATCTTAATAAATACTTCATTTTTTCAGATTTATCATTGTATAATTTAGATTTGAAGAGATTGCGTCTAAAAATATCATCAATTGTTCCAATAATTGTTTCGGCATCTTCTATTCTCTCAACTTCTATATATGAATTAATTAAGACGTCTTGACAAAATAAATAGTTTTTGGAATTTTTATCAATATCATTATACATACATTCGGCATATTTAATTACTTGATTGGTATCTTTTTTATCCATTAATATTTTTACGATGAATATGAAACTGTCTAAAACTTTAGGAATCTTTTTTAAAATATCTAACGCTTTATCAACATCTCCTTTTCTTTCCAATAGTACGGATTTGTAAAATAGAGTATTTTCATCATCACTATTTATGTTCAATAATCGATTTACATTTCTTTTTAGTGCATCAAGATGTTTATGGGCTTTATTGAGGGCTAATAAATTGGGAAATATGTCAAAATAGTTGCTCAAAATTTCATCTGTAAATTTATCAAAAATTTCCTGGAATATTTTTTCAATTTTTAGATTTTTATTGTAATCTTTTAAGTCAATATTGAATGGGTATTCTTCTGATTCATCAAATAAAAAAAGACGAGTATTTGCACAATTAAGCAATCCAATTGAATCGTTTAAATTTGATTTTTTAAAAAAATTGTATGCTTTTTTATAATCTTTATCTAAATGTGCATTTATTCCAAGATTATAATTTATTTGGGGTGAATCTATTAATTCTTGAGGAATTTTTGTATCTTTATCAATTAAAACTAAAAGGGAATATGCGTATTGGTTTAATGAATCTTCTTTTAAAATTTCATTACAAATATTTTTTGATTCTTTAATGTTCTCATTATAAAACAATCCTAGAGCATAGTAATATTTAGATTTAATATCTTTTGAACTAACCTCATATGCTTTGATGTATTTTTCACCAGCTTTTTTAAATTTTCTGCATAATGAGAGATATTTACCTTCTAAAATATATAGTTCGTATTTATTTTTATTGGTTTTAATGTTAATTGACTCTTTTATGAAATTTAAAGAATTTTCAACAGTTTTATAATTCATTTCTTTGAATTGGGTGGAAATATAATTTAACATTTGTGATATTTCTGAAACATCAAGAGATTGTTCTGGAAAATACTTTTTAAATAAATCGATACTTGATTCATTAAAAATTTTATCAATGAGTCCGTCCCAAAATATTATTTCTATTTTAAATAAGCCATTATGTTCATTTTCAATTGATCTATTATAAACATGTGTTTGTAGATTTTTATCCTTTTTTAAGGTCGTAGCAATGATATATTTATCTAATTTTGGTTTAAAATTTTTTGCAAGATTAATTTCTGTATCTATTTTGCTTTTTGTTAATGTTTCCACGCGTTTACATTGAATTCCGATAATTTCATCTTTTGAAATACAAGCAACATCAACACCATCTTGGGACTGGCCTCTAGTACCATATCTTTCTACGGTATAGTCTTTTAAAATATCTTTCCACAAATCTTTACAAAATTCTTCAAAACTAACTTCATTGCTAATACGTGGCAATTCAGACATACTCAAAATATCACATTCCTTTTATGTAATTGATGTTTATAACCGGATAAACTTTTTGTTCAATGTTTTTTATTTATTTTTTTAATCTATAGCTAATTTTAATCAAGACTTATAATTCCATAATACCTCTGTATTTTTCATTAAACAAGTTTATTTATAAATATTATCATATTTAACTCATTTCACTCGTTTAATTACTTCATTGTTCATTATGAGTCTCTTTGCTTGTATTTATCTTTTCAACATGATTGTCCATGTGTGTAAAAATAACAATGTAATAAATATTTTATGAGTTTATTATCTCAACTATTTTTTTTTGAACATTGTTTAATATGTTAATTGACAAATATTATACGATGCCATAACGAATATTATAATGTAGGAGTTAAATGTAATAAATATTTTGTATAGTATGCTGCCAAGAAAGGTTTCAGTAGATATTCAGAAGAATGGAATTTTTATAGTTGGAAAGGATAAGACAGGGAGTCACGAAAAAATGGGCTATGGAATTTCTGGAAAAAATTACAGCATATCCCAATGAAGCCATTCATGATGACTATGTAATAGTATTCACAGGAGGATATGAAAAAATAGCTAATGAAAACCAGCCACAAAGGATGTATGCGGATAGTGGGTATTCCACATAATAATTAAACTTTTTTATAAAAATTTTAAAAGAATAGCAAAACTTATGATTCCTATTATTTCTATAAACATTATTAAAAGTAAATCATAATCTAATGAAAATATTAACTTTTTTCCTTTTTCACTAAAAATGTCTTTAATTGTATTTAAATCTCTTAACAAGTCATTAAAGTTTTTTTCAAAAGTCCTATAATTTTCTGTGATTTTCAAATAGTCATCAAATCGTAATTCCTTTAAATCTAAATTATCTTGATTAAGACTATCCTCGATTTCATAATTCGATAAAAATCTAGCCAAATCAGATAATTTGTCCAATTTACTATTGCATTCGATTATTTTGCTAATTTCATATTGGGTAAATATTTCTGGAACAGTATCTATGAATTTGTCCCAATTATCATGCCTTAATATAGGAAAGTCATTTAAAGTTTTATAAAAATTTTGAAAATCATTTATTGTCCATTCATTCCTAATAGTGTAACTCTTTTTAACTGGATGGTATATCTCAAATATTTTTAGATTGGAAATATTATTCTCAACTTCAGAATTAAGAATTACATAAATTCCTTTCTTTTTTTTAGTAAATCTATAAAATTCAGTTCCATGTGCTAAAATCCAAGTAAATGTCGAACCAATAATGGCTCCAATTAATGGTCCTGAAATACTTGGACCTATAACCGTAGTTTTGATAGTAGAATGAATTATGGCATTTGTTAATATTTCAAATTCAAACATGTCGAATCACTTAATATTATTTATATGTATTATTAATATTTTATTTGTGGTGATGAGTTATATGGAATGTAAACAAATGATTTTATTGGTTATGAACTCGGAATATGCTGGTGAATTTAAAACTAATATTAAAAAATTTGTTGGTTATCAATACATTTTAGATTATGTTGGTTCAGAGGGTGAAGGGCAAACAATTATTAAGGAGTTTGATTAGAAAAAAGGGGAGTGTGATTAATGAATCAAGAAAATATTCAAGATATTTATGAAGAAACAAATATTGAATATATTAGTATTCCTATTAAATGTTATAGTAAAAAAGGACAATATAAGGAATATTCGTATCAACATTTAAGTAGTGTATTGTCTATGGGGGATATTGAATTTTTTACTTTAACTGTGTTGTTAGGCAAATGTGTAGTTAAAGAAAGAAAATCTGTTGAAGGGGGTGTAGAACAATTCTTTAAACTGACAAAAAACAATACACGAAAAGATGAAATGACTATTTTAAAAGCAGTTGCTGTTGATGAAGTTAATAATCCATTTATTTTGAAGGATTATCATGCAATGAGAAAAATTTGGATAGAATATTCCTATGCCGGCTTTGATAAATTATATGGATGGTATAAAGAAGGTAGTGATGAACTCAAAAATAAGTTATCTGAAGAAATGATTTCATATTTCGATGAAAATTTGGTGGAATAATGTTTATTTCCATGATTTAAGGGAATTGTTGGTGAATAAGAATGGGGAATTACCTCTCCAAACTTTTCTTAAAACTATATGTTTATTTCAAGTTACTATAGTTTTTACTTTTTTTACTATTTCTCTTCTAGCTTCAAGAACATTTTCATCATTTTCAGTAATTGTTATTATATGAATATGCCCTATTTTTGTAACTTATGATAAAAAAGAAGACATTTCAGAGTACTAAGTATCTAGATGAGTTTGTAAATAGGGATGTTTTCAGCTGGATGACTAGAAGTAGGCTTAAATTAGATAGTAAAGAAGTAGTTGCCATTAAAAATTATCAGAAAACTAATTTAAAGATACATCTCTTCATTAAGAAAAGTGATGATGAAGGTAAGGATTTCTACTATATGGGTCAGGTCGAACCATTTGATTTTATTCAGACAACTATCAAAAGCAAAGACGGAGACCTGCCGATTGTCAATATTAAATATAATCTCCATATTCCAGTTAAAGATGAGCTGTATGACTATTTTGAGAACAAGATATAGGTGAATTAATAAGAAAATTAATATATTAATTGTGGTTATGGTGCTTGTACTTTCATTGTCAATTGCTTATATGTTTTTATCAATTAATATGCAAGAAAATAAGAATCCTCCAGCAGTTAACATAACAAACAATGTTGGGACTATAGATCAAAGCCACTATGAAACTGATTATAGTAGCGACACTATGGATGCTGATACTGAATGGTATTTGGATGAAAGACCTCATAAGCAGATGCATAGTATGGATGAAGTCCCCAGTGGTGAAAGGGAAGTTCATTATACCGAAGATGGCAGCGGATGGTATGAATATTATGATTAAGTGATAAAGGAAATTTATTTTCTATCACTTAATAATTCACCAGCTACTCCGATGCTTTCTTTCGGATAAGCTTGAACAAGTACTGTTATTGCTTCTATTGGCAATCCGTAACTCTCAGCTACTATTTCACTTACTTTTTTTACCATTTCTCTTTTATCTTCAACACTGATTGTGTCATTTCCGGCTATTGTTATTACAGGCATAATTTTTTCCTCCCTGTTTTTAAAATTTATTAATCAGATATAATAAACTATCTATTAAGTGATTATTATGCTTGGTGAAAATGAACTTGTTAAACTGTTTCCGGATTTTAAAGATTTGGTTCAGCCTTCAGGAATTGATTTGGCTTTAGATAAAATTTATATTCAGGAAAGTGAGGGGTCTCTGATTGACAATGAAAAAAACCTTCCTGAAATTAAAGAATTGGAAGGGCCTGTTTACACTTTAAAACCTCATACTGCTTATCTTGCTTCAATTGACAGGAAAATCAAAATTCCGAAGGGCTATTCAATGTTATATCTGCCAAGATCCACATTACTGAGGTCTTTTGTCTCAGTTCAGACAGCTGTTGGAGACCCTGGTTTTTTCGGAACTTTAATGTTTATGATTTATAATCACGGAGATTATGAATACAAAATCAAAAAAGGGGACAGAATAGCTCAGGGAGTTGTTTTTGAAGTTGAAGGCTCCGGGCAATACAGCGGATCTTATCAGGAAGAGGAATAATAATGAATGTAGCTGCTTATTTAGTTAAAATCCTTGAAGAGGAAGGTCTGGAAAATATTTTCGGACTTCCGGGAGAACAGATTCTGCCGTTTTATAAGGCTCTTAAAGACTCCAAAATAAATCATATTCTGGTAAGACACGAACAGGCAGCTATGCATGCGGCAGATGCATATTACAAATCATCTCATAAATTAAGTGCATGTGTAGCTACTGCAGCACCGGGAGCACTTAATTTTACAATGGCTCTGGCAGGAGCATATAAGGACAATGTGCCTCTTCTGGTTTTGACAGGAGACAATCCCACTGATTTGAGAAATGAGGATGTTTTCCAGTCACTTCCGACATCAGAAATTTTTAGAAATATTGTTGACGAATCATTCAATCCCTTAAACGGAACTGAAGCGGTATATGCACTAAGGGCAGCTATTTATAAAATCAGGCACGACCCAAAAGCCCCGGTTCATATAAACTTGTCAAATGATGTCTTGTTAAGCGAGGAGTTTCAGGACTTTGATTTATGTTATTTGTGTGAAAATGATCTGTCAAATGTTAAAAAAGCCCAGAAATTAATAAACAAATCTAAAAAACCGCTCTTTGTATTGGGTTCAGGAGCAATATCACAAAGAAAAGTTTTAAAACTGATAGCTGAAAGTAATGGAATTCCGGTAGCAACTACTTTTAATTCAAAAGGAATCATAGCTGAAAGTAATCCTTTAAATCTGGGAATGGCAGGTACCAGAGGAACTCCCAGAGCAAATTATGCCATAAAAAATTCAGACTGTATCATAGCTTTAGGTGCAAGAGCTTCTGAAAGGACATTTGCTGCTTTGGATGAAATTGAAGATAAGCTGATTCATGTAAATATTAATAAAAAGCATCTTAAAGGAAATTATCCGATTCAGGGAAGTGTTGAAGACTTCTTATATGAAGTAGACTTTAAAAAAGCAGACTGGCTAGATGAACTGTTGGAAATTGACAACAAAATAGCTGTTGAAGGATTGGAGGATAAAACACTTCCGTTAAGACCTCAGGTGGCTATTAATGAAATTCTAAATCAGTATAAGGACAATATTATAATCGGTGATGCCGGAAGTCATATTACATGGGTAACTCTGCTTAAAAAATCCTCTGACTTTGGCCAGCTGCTGTTTCAGTCAGCACTTGGACCAATGGGTTACGGAATTCCGGGAGCTATCGGAGCTGCAGTTGCAAATCCTGATAAAAAAATAATTGTAATCAACGGAGACGGAGATTTCCAAATGAATATTCAGGAACTGGCTACAATAAAAGAATATGGCTTGAATATTTTAATTTTTATAATAAACAACTCACAATACGGCATTATAAGGCAGCATGAAGTTAATAAATATGATATGGAACCCTATCAGACAGATTTAAAAAATCCTGACTTTGTAAAAGTAGCTGAAGCATACGGATTAAAAGCAAAAAGGGCAGAAAAACTTGAAGATTTGCATGATGTGGATGATTATGATATTGTAGATGTTGCTGTAAGGTTTGAAGATATTCCCCTTCCTAAATAAGGCATTTGTCAACAAATTTTTTTACAATATCTTCATACCCCTGGCAGTTGCCGTCAAATGAATAGTAATAGTATTCCTCATCCTGGTTATGGATAAATCCGACTGGTATCAGTTCATAACTGGCTATTTTATCTTTTAAGATAACTGCTTTTGATTTATAGATAAAATAAAAGTCATCATCACCAACAGCTATTTTTTTAAAGGTTAGTTCTTCATCCTTTTTGAAGTATTTGTCAAGCTTTTCCTTTTGGTGTTTTGCAAATCCTGAAAAATCATTTTTCATTTTTATCACCTCTGAAGGTTTTAATTAAAATCCTGATTTCTTTTTTGGAAATTAAACTGACAACAGGCAAAAGCAGCTTTAAAAGATTAATGTCAACATCCAAGCATCCTTTAAAATCAATTACAGGATCTCCAAAAACAGGTTCGGCACTTACTTTAGAAACAGGATATAATGTTTTAATAAATCCGTTAACAGCCCAGATATATCCTATATACTGCGCAGTGTCTGCATAACTGGCCAGTCCAAATTTAAGATGATTTTCTAATTTTGATACCTTGAGGGATTTGACGGTTTTTTTTAAAAAATCTGAAATGTAAGGCAGGGCATTTTTAAGAGGTTTCATTAAATTTTTAGACTCTTTTTCATCATCTTCGTCTTTTGAGGTTTCTTTTTCTTTTGAAGAATTATAAACAGTTATTTTTTTAAAAATATTTATTTTAATAATAGCTGAAAGTTTGCTTCCGGTTTTTTCAAAGCTAAGTGATATTCTAAGACCCATATATAAAAAAATAATAAGAATTAGGATGATTATAAGTAAAATCATTCCTAGGATGTATATGGTGTTCAAAATATCCCTTTTTTAAGTTTATTGTTCGTCTTCGGTAGTTGTAAACTCAGGTTCAATATATTCAGATTCATCGTAGTCATCTGAAGATTTTGAGAAGTAATTTTTAACAAGGTCAGAAACAATCAGTCCTAAATCAGACAATGCTTTGTTGGTTTCGGTTCCTTTAGTTAAGTTAACAACTTTAACTCCTTCTCCGCTTTTGGCATTTTTTGGAATGATTACCATGGAAACAGGTTCAACACCTGCACCTGCACCTACAGTATCGTTTCCGTCATTGCCCAGTATGTTTTCACAGGCTCCAAAACCTACTCCCATTCTCATTACTGGAATTAAAAATTGGTCTCCTGCATCAATAGGTTTTCCGACAACATTTTCAATACTGATAAGTTTACGTAATTCTTCTACACTTGTTTTAATATTTTCAGCCATATTTTGACACATCCATTTTTTTTTAGTTAATTATAATATTAACTATCAAATATTAAATATTTTGTTTATTTAAAAAAAATTTCAGGCTTAATAATTTAGCTATTATCAAGCCTATTTTATGAATTATTTTTACATTTTTAAGGAATGTATTTGGTTTAATGTGTCTTGGGGTAGTTTTCCTTTTTGAATTAGTGTTGTTATTTCGTTTTTTATTTCTGTTTTTTTCTTATTTTCTCCTATATTTATTCCTTCTGTTTTTCCTTCTTTTATTCCTTCTTTTATTCCTTCTTTTCTGGCTTGGTCGTATAGTGTGTTTCTCATTTTTATTTCCTCTATTATTGATTGCTGGTGTTTTTTTTACATTTTTAAGGAATGTATTTGGTTTAATGTGTCTTGGGGTAGTTTTCCTTTTTGAATTAGTGTTGTTATTTCGTTTGTTATTTCATTTTTCATTTCATTTTTTCCCTCATTTCTTCCTTCTTTTCTTCCCTCGTTTATTCCTTCTGTTTTTCCTTCTTTTATTCCTTCTTTTCTGGCTTGGTCGTATAGTGTGTTTCTCATTTTTATTTCCTCCATTATTGGTTGTTGGTGTTCTTTTTTTATTACTTTGGAACATACTGCCTGTTGAATGTATTTGATGTTGTTAAGTTCGTCTATGGTTAATGTTGTTATTTTATTAGTTAATTGAGCGGTTTTCAATGTTATTTCTTCTGTTGTTTCATTGTAGCTTGTAAAAGGCATTAATTTCAAAGCAAGTATTTCTGTTCTGGTTAGTTTTTCGTTGTTTTCTATTTTTTTACTTATACTATTTATTTTTTCATTTCCGTCAATGTTTTTTAAGGACATGATGTTAATTTTAAAAACATTGTCTTTACTGTACTGATGGATAATCTGGTCGTGTGGTATTGCTTGAACACAAATGATGTAGGTTTCAACAAAACAGCCGGTGTATTCATGTAGTAATGCGACATAAGCGAAGATTCTTTGCAATTCCTTTTTTGTTGGAAATCTTGCTTGAAATTCTATATGGATATAAATTTTGTCTTTTGTTTTACCTACATAGTCCAGATGATATCTTTTATTTTTTAATTCGCTGAATTCTGTTTTGGCTGATTCTACAATTTCATAATCGATGTTCATAAATTCTAACAGTTCATTTATTGAGGTATTCGCTATTTCTTTTAATGTTATGTCCAGTATGTGATAGTTGATGATTAAAACCCCCTGTTGCTTTTATTGGATATCCAATATCTCATTGGTTTTTATAGTTTATAAATTGGTCAGTTTTTTCTAAAAACAATTTTACATTCTTAAATCAATAAAATAATGATTTTAATGTAATTTTGAAATCTTGATTTTTATCGAGTATAAAAGAAATTTTTGATATTTTTTAAAATTTATCGAGTATAGTCGATAAAATTTATATATTTTAAAAATATAACTTAAAACAGGTGTTTTCAAATGATAAAAAGGGAGTTATATTTGGAAAAAATCAGAAGGTTAATTAATACAGAACCAATTAAAATCATTACAGGAGTTAGAAGAAGTGGTAAGACCTATCTGTTGCACAGTATAAAAGAAGAACTTATTGAACGTGGAATTTCCAAAGAAAACATATTTTTAATATCATTTGAATCTCAAAAATACAATAAAATCCAAAACTTCATGGAATTGGATGTGTGTGTCAATAATTTAATAAAAAACACTTCAGGTAAAATATATCTGTTGTTTGACGAAATTCAAAATATTGTGGGCTGGGAAAAAAGCATAAATTCATATAGGGTAGATTTTGATTGTGATATTTATATAACAGGTTCCAATTCTGAACTGCTCTCTGGAGAATTGGCCACATTAATTGCGGGAAGATATTTCCATATAGATGTTTATCCATTTTCATTTAAAGAGTTTTTACAATATAAAAAAGAAATAAACAGTATAGATGTCAAAAATAAAGAATTGCAGTTGTTTAATGAATATGTAAAATACGGGGGAATGCCTTCTTTACAGCAGGTGCAGGACATTGATAAATTTTCATATTTGGAAGACATTTACAGCACCATACTTTTAAAAGACATTATTTCCAGACATAATTTAAGAAATGCTGAAATTTTAAACAGGATTTTAACATTCATAATCTCAAATATAGGGCAGCCGGTTTCAGCTAACGGAATATCCAAATATTTAAAGCATGAAAACTTAAAAGTATCTGCAGATACGGTTTTAAATTATTTGTCTTTTTCTAAAAATGCGTGCTTCATTCATGAAGCTAAAAAAGAAAATTTAAAAGGTAAAAAAGTATTAAAAACCAATGGAAAGTATTATTTGGTTGATCATGGATTTAACCAGGCTATTATTGGTAAGGATATGGAAAATACAGGTCAGATACTGGAAAATATTGTTTATATTGAATTGCTTAGAAGGGGTTATGATGTAAAAGTTGGAGATATAAATGGTAGGGAAGTGGATTTTGTCTGTAATAAAGTAGATAGAAAGATTTACATTCAGGTTACTTATTTATTGTCAGGTAAAGAAACAGTTAAAAGGGAATTCGGTTCCCTAAGGGCAATCGGAGATGATTATGAAAAATATGTTTTAAGTATGGATAATTTGGATTTTTCAAACGCTGGTATAAAACACATGAATATAATTGAATTTTTAAAAAATGATATTATTTAATGCTTGGTTTTTATCGAGTATAGAAGAAATTTTTACTATTTTTTAAAATTTATCGAGTATAATCGATAAAATTTTCATAGTTGTTGAAAAATGAATCAGTCATGTTTTGATGATATGCAACTCTAAAAATAATGATTTGTTTTAACATCAAATTTAAAAAAAGAAAAAAAGCAGAATCATAAGTATGATTCTGTAATGGATGCTACTCCAGCACCAGCATCTTCAATTGCACCGAGACCTTTTAAGGTCATTCCGATAGCTGCAAAGGTTTGTACCAATTCTTTGTAGGAAATATTTCCCATATGTCCTATTCTGAATATGTTTCCTTTTAAGTGGTCTTGTCCACCAGCTAATTCCACTCCGTATTTGTCACGGGTAGTTCCTCTGAATTCTGCATCAGTTACGCCTTCAGGCATTTTAACTGCAGTTACAGTAGCTGAGGATACTTTTTCATCTGCGAATAATTCTAAACCTAATGCTTTTGCAGCAGCTACACTAGCTTTAGCAGCTTTGTGGTGACGTGCAACTCTGTTTTCTAATCCTTCTTCCATAACCATTTTCAATGCTTCGTTCATAGCATAAGTTAGAGATACAGAAGGAGTGTATGGAGTTTGTGGCGGATTTTTGTCTCCACTTTTTTTAGCAGCCTGCATATCTAAGTAGAAAGTGTGGGAGTCTACTTTGTCTGCAGCAGCCCATGCATCGTCACTTAATGTAATGGCAGCCATTCCAGGTGGTGCTGCAATACATTTTTGGGATCCTGTAATACATACATCGATTCCGAATTTGTCTACATCAACATAGTCTCCTCCAAGGGAAGATACTGTATCTACAATGTAGAGTGCATCGTAGTCTTTCATTACTTTTCCAATTGCTTCAATAGGTGCTGCTACACCAGTTGAGGTTTCATTATGAACAACAGATACTGCTTTAATATCTTCATCAGCATCAAGAGCAGCTTTAATAGCTTCAGGAGTTACTGCAGTTCCCCATTCTACTGCTAATTCTTCGGTGGTAATTCCATGAGCATTAGCTATTTTCATGAAACGTTCTCCGAATTTTCCTCCTACAACATTTAAGATTTTTTCTCCGGAATTTACTACATTACTTATAGCTGCTTCCATTGCTGCAGTTCCAGATCCAGTTAATAAATAGGATTGGTTAGAGGTTTGGAAAACATCAGACATTAATTCACTGGTTTCAGTTAAGATTTCCCCATATTTAGCTCCTCTATGATTTACAACAGCTTGAGACATAGCGTTAAGTACTCTTGGGTGTACTGTTGTTGGACCTGGAAGCATTAATAAAATTTCATCCATTTAAAATTTCCTCCGTATGTAAAAATAAATTTTATGATTTAGCTTATGATAAAGCTATATAAATGTCTTATTTTTATAGTTTTTAAATATTGTGTAGTACATATAATATAACATGGATTTTTTTGGAAATGACAAATTGACTTTTAAAAGGGTATTTAACTATCTTTTGGGATTATGGTTCATAACTTTGGGGATAGGTTTTTCAATAAAATCTAATTTGGGAGCAACGCCGGTCAGTTCAATTCCATATACTTTAAATTTAATTTGGGGAATTGAAATAGGTAAAGCTACAATTATATTTCATGCAGTTTTAGTTTTGATAGAATTGATACTGTTGGGAAAGGACTTTAAGATTAAACACTTCCTGCAGGTCTTTGTGGGGGTGCTCTTCGGATATTTCACAACTTTTTCAGTTGGGCTGATGGGATTTATTCCGGATCCGACCAGTATCCTCTCTGAGCTGCTTCTGACATTTCTAAGCATATTCAGTGTGGCTTTGGGATTATTTTTCTATGTGCCTACAAACATTATTCCTGTATCTGTTGATGGGGTAACTCAGGCATTGGCCATTGCATTTAACATGCCTTTCTCAAAAACCAAGGTTGTTTATGATGTTAGCCTGCTTGTTATTTCTGTAGTGCTTTGCTTTGTATTTTTAGGAGTAATTGGAGGCAGCATAGGTATTGGAACAATTCTTTCAGCTGTTTTTGTTGGAACTGTTTTGAAATATATCCATAAACTTAACAGCTATTTGACAGGAAAAACAATAGATTTTAAACAGATGTGAGGTATTTTAATGTGGATTAAACGAATTATGTTGTTTGTTGGAGGATTATTTGTAATGTCACTTGGAGTGGGCCTTTCAATAAAGTCTGGTTTGGGAGTTACACCAATCAGCTCAATTCCCTACTCTTTGACACTGGCTTCAGGTGTAAATATTGGAATTACAACAATTATTTTTAATGCAATTCTTGTATTTTTGCAAATACCAATTTTAAAAAAGAGATTTAAAGCAAAAAGGCTTTTGCAATTAATCAATACAGTTATGTTCGGGTATTTTACAGATCTTTCACTGTGGATTTTATCTCCGATGCCGGGCCTGCCTTTGGATGTTAACTTTACACTGCTGATTGTAAGTATGTTTTTAATAGCTGTCGGTATTTTAATATATATGCCTGCAAACATTGCTCCTCTTCCGGGTGAAGGAGTTGTGGAGGCCATATCTTTGGCATATAATAAACGATTTTCCAAAGTCAAAGTATGTTTTGATACATCAATGGTTGTGTTATCTTTAATCATTTGCGGACTCTTTACATCGGATATTTTTGGAAGTGTGAATATAGGTACAATTCTTGCAGCAATATTCATCGGAATTATTATAAGATATCTTACAGAATTGTATGAAAAAATAACTGGAAAGTCAATTACAGTAGTTAATAAAGAAAATTAGGGGCATGAAAGAATTAAAATTACAAAAGAGTTAATTAAAAGAATAATATATTATATAATTGGTGTATGCATACTGTCTTTTGCAGTAGGGGTTTCAATCAAATCTGAATTGGGAGTTACTCCAATCAATTCAATTCCTTATGCAATAGCTTTAATTGCAAATATTGATGTGGGGCTTTCATCAGTTTTATTTTATCTGGTAGTTATTTTTATACAAAAACCAATTTTGAAAGACAAGTATCATCCGAAAAGACTTCTTCAGCTTGTTAGTGCTTTTTTATTCGGATACTTTGTCGATTTTTCATTGTGGGTAATGGCACCGATTCAGAACCTTTCATTAATGGGCAAATTTTTAATGCTTGCATTAAGCATAGTTCTTATAGCTGTAGGAATTTTAATAATGATGCCTGCAAATATTGCACCTCTTCCGGGAGAAGGTCTTATAGAGGCAATAGCCATAGCTGCAGATAGGAAATTCTCATCAGTTAAAATATGCATTGATTCATCAATGGTGATAATAACAGTTATTTTATGCTGGATATTTTTAGGTGATGTTTTGGGAAGTGTAAGTGCAGGTACAATAATCTCAGCTGCATGTACAGGTTTTGTTGTAAGGCAGTTTCATGATTTGTACAGATATTTTACAGGTAAGGACATTAGAGTTGTTAATAAGGAATAAAAAATATTAATAATTTGCAACTAAATTCATATGTAAAGGTGTTTTAAAATGGATTTTGGTCTTTGGGAAACTTACTATAAGAAAATATTGGATGATTTCGGATTTGAAAGAAAAGATGATGAAAAAACTGCCCAGGTATTGGATGACATTCTTTTTGAGCAAGGCTGTTTAACACTGGAGGATTTGCATGAAAAAGTAGATTTTTCCACTAAATTCATAGTATTTGGAGCAGGTCCTTCTCTAAAAGAGCATATTAAAAAAATAAAAGAAAACTATGATTTGATAGATTATGTTTTAATAGCTGCAGACGGGGCAACAACAGCTCTGGTTGAAGAAAAAATAGTTCCGGACATAATAGCTACTGATTTGGACGGTAAAATAAATGATATTTTATATGCAAATGCACATGGTGCAAGTTTAGTTATTCACGGTCATGGAAATAACATGGATGCAGTACGAAATTACACTCCATTTTTCGATAATGTTTTAGGAACAACACAAGCTCAGTCACATGGAAACCTCTATAATTTTGGAGGATTTACAGACGGGGACAGGGCAATGTTTTTAGCTATTGCACTTGGAGCCAGTGAATTGACATTGGCAGGAATGGATTTTGGAGATGTTGTAACCAAATATTCAAGACCGAATATTGCAGAAGAGACTGCAAAGGCTGATGAAATCAAAACAAAAAAATTGAAGTATGCAAAATTGTTTACAAAGTGGATTGACGATAATGAGGACGTTAAAATTATTAATTTAAAGTCATAATAATTTTTTTATAATAGTTTAAATATAAATGATAAGTATGGGAATTGAAGATATTTTAATGCATGATGAAAGTCTTTTTCAAAATATAAATGCTTTTGATCCAGATTATGTGCCTCCAAATTATAATTATAGGGACAGGCAAATGGAAGCTATGGCAATGGCAATCAGACCGGCTATAAGTGGAGGTCAGCCATCAAATTCCATTGTTTTAGGTTCATGTGCAACCGGAAAAACAACAGCTATCAGAAAAGTATTTGAATTAGTTGAAAAGACTACAGAAAAAGTTGTTTGTGTTTATATAAACTGTCAGCTTCATACAACACGTTTTGGAATATTTTCACAAATATACAAAAAGCTGTTTGGCCATATTCCTCCGGAAACAGGAGTTCCATTTTCAAGAATTTATGACCAGATCATGCATAAACTTCAATCAGATAAAAAAGCATTAATCGTTGCATTGGATGATGTCAATTATTTGTTCCAAAGTAAGGCAGCTAATAAAGTATTTTATGATTTGTTAAGAGCATATGAAGAATATCCTGGTGTTAAAACCGGAATTTTTGCAATATTGTCTGATCTGGAATTCAGATATGCCTTTGATAAAAACGTAAACACGGTTTTCATACCTCAGGACATTACATTTCAGCCATATACTTACTCAGAAATTGAAGATATATTAAGAGACAGGGTAAATGCAGGATTTTTCCCTGGAGTAATGGGTGATGAAATATTGGAATTGGTAGCTATGCATACCTATGATGTAGGTGATTTGAGAGTAGGTATCAATCTTTTACGCTCTTGCGGTAATATTGCTGAGGCTGATGCCTCTAGAGAAATCACTGAAGAACATTTCCAAAAAGCAGTTGATTCTTTAGTTTCAGTGCAAATCTCAGAAACTTTAAAATCATTAAATGACACCGAAAAGGCATTATTAAAAATAATTTCAGATTCAGATAAGATTTTCACAGCAGGAGAATTGTCTGAACTGTTTAAAGAAAAAGAAAATGTAAGTTATGCTACCTTTAACAGAACCCTTGAAAAATTGGAGTTTTTAAGATTAGTTGATACAAAATTCACAGGAAAAGGATCAAGAGGAAATTCCAGAGAAATTATTTTACGTTTTAACCCATGTGATTTCAAATTATGAAATTCATTTCCATCTTTTAAGTTGTGGAAATGCTTCATTTAACATTTTTCTAGCTGTTTTTTCATCCATATCTGTATTTTCGACAGTTTTCGGAACACAAAAATCAATCATTTCTTCCATGGATATATCTGCTGTAAATTCACCATTTTCATAGCAGTAAATGCAGTAATCTTCGTTTTTACTGCCGTCTTTGTTGCTGCCGTATAATTCTTCAGTCATAGGCATTGCACATGACTGACAAAACTTCATATCTGAATCAAATTTCATATTAATCATCTCTGTAACATTAGATTTTTGCATGGGTCAACCTGTTTTGATCTAATGCTTTTTCTGCGCCAAGGGTTTGGTAGCATATAATCAGAAAAAACCAATTATACTAAATTGGGATTTTGCGCAGTTACAACAGAGATTATTGATAAAAGCAATACCATCATTATAACAAGTATCACCATGCAAGCTTGAATATTATAGTTACTATATTCTATTTCATCCATTATAGAACTTTTCTTTCTTAAATCAGCTTTTATTGTGGTATCTGAATTTTTTAACATTTCTATCACATCGCTAAATTAATATTGTTTGAAAGTGTAATATAAAGAAAGAGAGACACCCCATTTGAAAAGTAATATTTTAGGAAAAAAACTATGAAAAAATTTGAATTTTTTGATGTAACTGCAGATATTGGATTTTATGCATATGGAAACAACTTAAACGAAGCTTTTGAAAATGCAGGATTGGCATTATTTAATATAATTTCCAAAACAGATAATATAAATCCAATAACTTCCAAATCATTTGAAATAACCTCAGAAGACAAAGTTTCATTATTATATGATTTTTTAGAGGAACTTTTATTTTTGCATGAAATAGAATTCATGTTATTTTCAGAATTTAAAGTCATGATTGATAAAATAGATGACGGATATCACTTAAATGCAACAATTGAAGGCGAAGAGATTAATTGGGATAAACATTACCGCGGCGATGAAGTTAAGGCAATAACATTTCACAAAATGAATATTGTTGAGGGGAATGCTGTAAAACTTTCAGCAATTGTTGATTTATGAAAACATATATAATGAATTATAGTTAAATAATTAAATATGCAAAGAAGAAAATCAGTTTCAAGAATATTTGAACTAATTGTAGGTGGTTTAGGGGCACTTGTAAGTTTGGTTTCTAGTTCATTTATTTTATTGATTGGAAGTTTTGGATTTGGAGCAACATCCTTTTTAGGACTTATAGCTACTCTTGGATCATTTTTAGGTATTTTTGCATCTATTCATGTATTTAAAGATAGTGATGTTGGAGGATTCCTGTTTATTGTTTCTGCAATCTTGGTTCTGCTGGGATCTACTTTCTTTGGTGTTCTTGGAGCATTGCTGCTGTTGGTTGCAGGAATATCTGCTTTATTTAGAAAATAAAAATTTTCTTAATAAAGCTTTTGTAAATAAACAATTAATCTTTAAGAGATTTTATTTTTCTCAATTTGTCGGTGAGGTTTATGGCCTCATTTAACTTGTTTTTTTAGAGTGAGGATGTGACACGAAGTCACATTTTTTTCTAATTTTAAT
>ULQP01066966.1_pt1 | contig 27708 bp, 37 predicted proteins | sample 1954571 | NCBI WGS metagenome assembly ULQP01 (sample SAMEA4835657, study PRJEB28245) | human gut metagenome | biome: gut microbiome; material: fecal sample | place: Denmark | collected 2008 | reverse complement strand
AGTCAGTCAGTCAGTCAGTCAGTCAGTCAGTCAGTCAGTCAAGGTTAACCCTATCCTTTCCAGTTGTCAAGCAAATAATTAAATACTCTATCAATAATATAGGCGTATTCTGCCCATTTTTACGGGCGGGATACGCCTTTTTATATTGCGGAAACGCATGAAAAAACATATCTGGAAAGGAATGATAGCAATGAAAAAAAGCGAAAAGGTTTGAGTATCCTACTCGTTCTCTGTTTGGTGCTGACGATGCTTCCCATGGCTGCATTCGCTGAGGGTGACGGAAACCCCTGCACCCTGACTGAAACCTGTATTTTGGAAGAGGGCCATGAAGGGGAATGTGTGACCGGGGAACCGGAAGAAACACCGGCGCCCTGCACCAAGACAGAGGGCTGTACCTTGACGGAGGGCCATGAGGGCGAATGCGAGCTGCCCCAAATGCCGCTGGCGGCTCCGGCCGCTTCTGCCCCGATCTATTTGAACGGATCAGGCGGCAGCGACAGCGCGGATGGCACAGCCCCGGAGAAGGCGGTCAAAACGCTGGACAAGGCAACAGAACTTGCCGGTGAAGGAGGCACCATCATCGTCACGGGCAATGTAGCCCTGTCGGGCGCCGGTACGGTCAACCTGAGCGGTGTTACTGTGCAGCGGGGCAGTAACTTTACAGGAGATCTTTTCACCTTGAGCGGCAACACGACCATGAATCTCTCCAACGTCACGCTGGATGGAAATAAGCCAAACACCTCGACCGGTTCGCTTATCTATGTTACCACTGGGGCTATGCTGAATATTCAAGAGGGCGCAAAGCTCTGCAACAATACCGCGACCTCGGGCGGCGGTGTGTATGTTGATAACGGCAAGCTCACTATGAGCGGCGGAAGCATTGAAGGGAATGCGAGCGAAGAAGGAGGCGGCGGGATTGCTGCCTGGCAAGGCACTGTGGAGATCACCGGCGGAGAAATAAAGAACAACTCCGCAGGCTGGGGCGGCGGTGTTGCGATCTGGGAGGGTACCGGCGTTTTGGATGGCGGCTCCATCACCGGCAACACATCGGACGGCAATGGGCCCGGCGTGCTGCTGGGCGGCGGCACGTTTACCGTGAAGAAAGGCTCCATCACCGGCAACACGACGGCCGATGGCGGCGGAGCGGGTATCTACAGCTTTTGGAACGATACCGCCCCTGCCATTTGGATCGAGGGCGGCACTATATCGGGGAATACTACCGAATATGGTATGGGCGATGCAATCTACTTTGACAATGAACTGAAATTGAGCGGCTCCCCTACCATTTCGGGCGATGTGGTGATGAATGACGAGTCAACCGAAGACATCAAGGTAGAGATCATTGGTGCGTTTACCCCTACGCAGCCGGTGACATTGGATGATTTGCTTTGGAACGACAATCGTATATTTGTCACCTATGCAGAGGGGCTGACGCCCAATGCGGCCGATTTCCGGTTCACCAGCGAAAAGTGGGGCGCGCGCGTGGAGGGACAGAATATTATCCGAGTCGAGATGTACGCCGTCAACATCTGGGTATATCCAACGGAGCGGTACGAGTATTTCTATACAATGCCCGGCGAACCCTTTGACCAGAGCAAGCTTCCTTCTGCAGCGGTGACCAAAACGGGTTACAGCGTTGTCGGCTGGACAGAACGGAAATACGATGATGATACCGTCATTCTGGGCAACTGGGACATGAATGCTCCGGTAACCAGGGACTTAGCGCTCCACCCCATCTGGAAGCTCGATCCGGCCGCGGTCACGCTGACGGCAAAAGACGGCATGGTGCATGTGGTAGACGGCAAGGACACCCTGACAGCTGCGGTTTCGCATGCCGCCCCCGGCATTACCTACCATTGGCAGTGGTACAAGGGGGATGAGCTAATCGCAGAAGGAAACAACAACGAGCAGCTGGAGGTCACCGAGGCGGGTACCTACAAGGTGGTCGTAACGGCGTCTGACGGCAAAGGCTTTTCCGATCCCGTTGAGAAATCCATCACCATTACGGAGGAAGACCACATCTTCCCGGACAGCTGGAACCTCAACAAGGAAGATCACTGGAAGAACTGCACCATCTGCGATACCAAAGGCCATGAAGGCCCGCATACCTATGGCGACTGGGTGGTGACAAAACCGGCTACTGCGACCGAGGAAGGTGAGCAGGAAAAGGTCTGCACGGCATGCGGCCATACGGTGAAGAGCCCTCTCCCCGCTATTGGCAGCACAACCGAACCGGGCGGGACCACCCCCGGCCCCCCCAATTCCCCGCAGCCGGATACAACCGTTCCAAAAACAGGTGACACCAGCAATATGATGTTCTGGGCTATTCTTTTGTTTGTATCAGGCGCTATCTTGATCGGCATCGGTTTTTATAGCCAAAGAAAATTCGGCACAAAATATTAAATCGAAATCGGATATATGATATATAACCATATAAAAAATCATCCCCCGCCGCTGTTGGTCTAGCCGCAGACGGCGGGGATTTTTCACGAAACAACCTTTTCACATTTCGGTAAGCTCTTCATGAGCACTTAGTCTTACAAGCCTATAAAATGTACTTCGTTTTAGTCCAAGCTTTTGCATAGCGTATACTGCTGTGATCTTGCCTTCTTGCCATTCCTTATATATGGAATCCCAATCAACCGGATACGGGATCCTTGGCCTTCCCAAATGCTTTCCTTGGATACGAGCCGCTTCAATGCCTTCCTGCTGCCGTTCACGTATCCGTTTCCGTTCGTTTTCTGCAATGCTGGCATACACTTCAATGATGATGTTGTTTGTCATCTCAATGACCCACTCCTGACCTTTGGGCGGATCAATCAGCGTAGTGGGAATGTTTAGAATCTTAACACGTATTTTTTGTTCCTGAAAATACCGTAACTCTTGATTGATATGCAATTTATTTCGGCTAAGCCGGTCAAGGTCTTGAATAACAAGCGTATCGCCGGAACGCAATAGCTGTTCTTTTAAGAGCGTGTATCCTTTTCGTTCCAAGTCCTTGCCGCTTTCCTTGTCGGTCACAATGTCCCGTTCATCCACACCATAGTTTTTGAGCGCAAGGAGCTGACGGTCTAAATGCTGCTCCTTTGTAGAAACACGCGCATATCCATATACTTTGTTCTGCATATTTTCCCCCTCTCTGAATCTATCCAAAAAAGTGTACCTTTTGGGAAAGCGAGCCCAGCCCAAAAAAAGAGGACATTTTATGTCCATAAAGGTCAAGAATTGGTTTGCAGATATATCCCAAAATGCGCACACCTTTTCAGCTATATAACTACACAATCAAAAGATAGAAAGTGCAAGCGGTTGCTTTTATCTTCCTGAGACACAAAAAGACCGAGAAGAATACCCTCGGCCTTTTTGTGCTTTTATGGTCATTGGCAGTCCTGCTCTAGCAGAAGCCATTCCCATCGTTTATTTTGTCCGTCATCCGATCATCCGCTCAAATTCTTCTTCCGTCAGAACCGGCACACCAAGCTGCTGTGCTTTTGCCAGTTTGCTGCCGGCCTTTTCGCCTACAATCAGATAATCCGTAGTTTTTGACACTGCGCTCTGCGGCGTTGCCCCCAAGCTCAATATTTTGTCTTGTATCTCTGTGCGTGTATACCCTTCCAGTTTTCCCGTCGCTACGATTTTCTTGCCCTGAAATACGTTGTTATTACTCATTGTGTGTCGCTCCTTTTCCTGTATGATAAATTCAATGTGATACAATGCAGGACGCCAAAGCGCTGCGGCTTGTTTGTCCGCATACCATTCATAAATACTGTCGTTCATGGTTTGTCCGAAATCCTCTAAAACCGTAAAGTCAAATCCGTCCTGAATCGCTTTTTCAAACGCAAGCCAGCTTCCTCCGAAATAATCGCTGATTGTTCGACCAGCAGTGCGCCCTACTTCATGGATGCCCATGGCGGCAATAAACCGATTCAATGTCGTTTTCCGGCTGCTGGCTATTGCTTTTTGCAACCGTTCAAAGGAACGGATTCCAAACCCATTTTCCTGGACTATCTGCTCCTTATACCGATCCAACTCGTACAAATCGCCGAATGTGGTCAGCCACCCTTTGTCTACGAATTTTGCGAGCGTTGCTTCCGATAGCCCCGGTATGTTCATCCTCGTCCTTTCGCAATAATGCACGAACTTCTGGACTAAAGCGCCTGGGCAATGCGAATTGCTGCAATACAAAAAATTCGTATTTTCTTCTTTCCGAATCACAACATCCGCCCCGCAACAAGGGCACGTTTCCGGCAGTTCATAGGTATCGCTGCAATCCAAATTCTTTACCAGTTGTGGAATCACCATGTTGGAACGAATCAGCAGCACCCTGTCACCAAGGCCCAATCGGAACCGCTTATACATGTCAAAGTTATGCAGCGTTGCGCGGCTGACCGTTGCACCGTCCATTTCTACTGGGTCAAATATCCCAGTCAGACTCAGACGCCCTTTTCGTGTTGGGCGCAGTTCTACGCCACGAAACCTGGTTTCATATTCTTCGTCTTTCCATTTCAAGGCAATCATTCTGTTTTCGTGGTGCCCCGTACGCCCCAGGCTTTTTCCATACGCGACATCGTTTTGTTCTATGATGAGGCCGTCCACCGGATATGCATAGCTCTTCGGGTCCATGTCATCCATGCAGCGGCGTATCTGTTCGTTTTCCATGTTTTCTATCAGCACATGCTCCACTACATGAAACCCCAACTGCTGCATGTAGCGCAGTTGCTCGGCCTTAGTTGGAAAAACAGGGCCTTCCACCAAATCAAAAGCACGAAACTCCAAACATCTGTTCTTGCTTCCCCTGGCGTCTAACATACCAATGCTTCCGGACGCAAGGTTGCGTGGATGGCTGTATCGGTTGTCTTCCAATTCCTCGTTGATCGACTCAAAATTGGCCCAGCTTATGACCGCTTCTCCGCGCACCTCGATTTTCTCACGTTCCTTAATTTTGATGGGAATATCCAGAAAGACACGGGCCGTATGTGTTACGTCATCACCTGCATGTCCGTCGCCGCGCGTAATCGCTTGCCTCAGTTCCCCGTTTTCATACCGAAGTACCATCGTGCTGCCGTCCAATTTCCAGGAAAGCACGCACGGTCTTCCGTCGATAAATTTGATAACGTCATCTACAGATTTTGTCTTGTCCGCAGAAAGCATCGGCCGCGTATGCTGTACCTTGTGCAATTCATCCAGTACCTCGCCACTTACCCTGTGCGTAGGCGAACCCGATAAAATCACACCGGCTTCTTGCTCCAGCTTTTTTAGCGCGTCAAACATCTGGTCATATTCGTAGTCCGTTAATATGGGAGTCCCGGCATTGTAGTACGCCTTGTCTGCTGCGTGCATCTGTTCTATGTACGTCTTCATTTGTTCCGTTGTTTCCATTGCACACCTCCAAATAAAACAAAAAAGACATGATGTTGTATCAAGTCTTTTACGATGGGTTTGCCCGATAATATCGGTCAAACACTGTGATATATCGTTGTATCGCTTCCGGTCCTGGATTGTGGTGCGGCGTAAATGTCGCCCAATAAATCAATTCTTCTTCCTCCACATGATAAGGGCTGGTATACCATTGTCCACAACTCCATTTTGGGATGGACGGCTTTAATATCTCCTTGACCTCTTTGGCGGTTGTGGCCGACATGATGAACTCGCTTTTTTTGCCAAATGTAATGTCGAACAGATCCTTGCGTATGGATATTGTTCGTTCCAGCTTTTCAGCGTATCTCCATAGTTGTAATAAGGCGTCGGAGCGCAGTTTTCTTATGCGCATAGGCGTGTTTTGATCTTCCAAAATTTCAAACAGCTTATCACACAGGTTACTAAAATATGGTTTCATTCCTTTCTTCCTTTCTGCCAGTATTGGCGCAAATACGTCCCCATTTTTCAATCGCAGTTTTTTGTATCCTCCATCAACCCTTTTTCTTCGCTCCTTTCTTATGAAATTCTGATAACAAAAAAAAGCGTCCGCCGTATGGGGACACTTTCTATCAGGAAAACTATGATCGATAAGGATACTTCTGCAGGTATTATATCCCGGCAATAGGATAAGGTTCAATGTTTGGGAAGAACCCGGCACTTTTCCGCCAATTTTGTTTTTAATGTACGCAGCGTTTACTTTCCTATTCATTGAGCGCTGTGTTCAACGCCTATGCATACTTGAAATGTTTGGCAACATCAATTAAACTACTTATAAACAGTTTCATAATTGATTTACAAGTTTCATGGTTACAAAGCACCCCTGTATAGCGGGTGCTTTTTTATATATTCTCTGGGCGTGCATTGCCCATAACCCTATGCTCCGGGCCGTGCAATGCACGCCCGTTTTTATATTCATTTTTAAACCGTATCAGGAGGATCCTATGGCATCTCAACACTATGAAAAAGATTTTTCCAAAGCACTTCTTCAACTGGAACAGACCGGCCAGGCCACATTCACCGACTTTTTAGAATTCTTTGCTCTTTCCATCCGTGTTATCTGCACGCCCGAGCAATCGCGCATCCAACGGCTTAATTCCATCGTGGTTTCGCTGTCACAACAAACAAAGAGTCTCTATATTTCTATGATTGAGACCTTATTTCAATGGGCAAAGCACGTTCCGCCCTGTGATCTGCTAGGCCCCTTTTTTATGAACCGTGGTCCTAAACGCAAGACCAACGGCCAGCATTTCACACCGGATGGGATTTATCGTCTGATGGCGGCGCTAAACGGCCCTCCCAAGCCGTCCGGTTTCACGCACATCGGTGATCCTGCCTGCGGTTCCGGCGCTATGATGCTCGGCTATGAGTACACATACAGCCATACAAAATATCCCGACGTAATCTACCATCTGCAAGACGTCGATATTCGCTGTGTCTATATGGCCTATATCCATGCTTTTCTATTTAAGCTCACGGCCGTTATCACGCATGGCAACACACTTACAGATAAAACAAATTCCGTATGGTATTCACCAAAATACGTCCAGTTGATCAAGGAGGGCCATGAAAATGAAAAAGCCATATAAGCCGTGCTTACAGTGCGACAACTGCCTGTATATCGGGGAAGGCGATTTCTTGTGCGACAAGCTACGTAAAATCGTTGTTGAAAAATGGTGCATTCCTACCGGTGTGCATTGCGGCAAAAAGGAGACGAAGTCCCATTGAAAATAAAAACTCTGACAAAGTGGTGTGAGGGATGCCTAAATCAAGGGGATATCATCACAGAGGAAGGTATGAAATGCGTTCTTAATGCGTTGCATCCCTACAAAATAAAGCGGGATTTGGTACAGATGTTCTCTCCTGCCAAGGAGCAGTACCATACGTTTGTTCGTATCAATCGCAGTCCGTACTGGTTGTACGACGGCCTCCATCTCCAAAAAAAATAGTAAAAATGAGGTGATTCATATGTCGTGTGAATACGGGTTTACACGCACAAATTATTTTCGTGTCACAGATTTGGATACCATGGACTTTTTGATGAGCGGCGTCATCGCTGAAGATTTAGAAGTGCTATTGCAAGATTCCAGCATCTGTATCCGCTGCGCCGGAGAAATCCAGGGAATGGACGACGAATTGTTTGAGGAGACAGGCAACGATCTTAAAGATTTTTTGAGGATGCTTCAACATCTTTTGCCCGATGGAGAAGCGATTGTTCTTGTATATGCCAGCGCGATATCTTCCAAAGAGATCGGGGGGTACTATTATGTCGCAACAAACAACGAAATCGTTCATAAGGATCTGTTCCATTGTGGTGTGGAAACGGCACAAGCATTGACCAAGAACGAAAATTTTTATTTCCGTTCTTAAACGAAAGGAGTACATAAGATGGCAAATTATGAAGCGACCATTCGCACAAATTATTTTTCCGTCAAAGATCCCACCGCACTGAAAGAATTGATTGATTCCGTTGAAGCGGAGGATACTGTTTCGTTGTTTACGCACGAACTTCCCGACGGTTCTATGCAATATGGGTTTGGATGCTATGGCTCTTTGTTCGGTATTCAAGGCAACATAGACACCTTTTATGAAGCGCTGCAAAATGTGTGAAAACGACGCCATCCTCATCTTTGAAGTCGGCTATGAAAAACTACGCTATGTCGTTGGCTGCTGTACGGTGATTACCAGTACAGATATGCAGTGCGTAGATATCCAGCAACAGGCTGTTGCATTGGCTGCAAAATTGTTAAACCGCCCAAACTACGATACCCGTTTAGACTACTGAACGCATCGTAAGTTCAAAAGCGTCCTTGCACAGACGCCATCAATTCATATACCCGTTTTGAAAGGAGCATAAGAATGGGTGACTACCATGGTCGCACACGCACCAATTTTTTCAAAGTCAATAACATCAATAAATTTAGCAATTTCATGGCAAATGTCGTTGCAGAAGAATTACGGATCACGATCCAAAACAGCCGCGTCTGTGATCTATTAAATGCCGCAGTGTATATGGCGCGGGAACTTTCATGAAACCAAGATTTCTGCTTTATTTATTGAACAATATCGATTTAAGAAAGGACAATTATCATGATCTATACTCCTTTAACTGCCAAGGCAATGAACCTTGTCTCACAAGCGCATCATGGGAAGGTGGATAAGGGTGGAACGCCTTATGTCTTTCATCCCTACCATCTTGCCGAACAAATGACCGATGAAACCAGCATTTGTGTTGCGCTTCTCCACGATGTATTGGAGGACACGTCTGTAACGCTGGATACACTCAGGGCTCATTTCCCTGACGAAATCACAGTTCCCGTACAACTGCTTACGCGCCAAAAAGGCGTAGACTATTTTGATTACATCAGAGCCATTCGTCAAAACCCCGTCGCAACCAAGGTAAAACTAGCGGACATTGCCCATAACTTGGATTTTACCCGTCTGTCAGCGCGCCAAGATTTATCAGAAGACCAGCTTGAACGCTTAAAAGAAAAATATGAGAGGGCACAACGAATACTGAGAAATGAATAGAAGGATGCGTTAAAAAACAAGCAGGCCAAATGGCCTGCTTGTTTATTTCTCCACGCATTCCCCCGGCGTCTTGTCCATTCTGAGTCCCTTGAACACCGGCTGCCGCATCCCGCCGTTTTGTGTTTTGTGCATGTATTCCACCGTACATACCAGCATCGGCGCTACCCATACCGCGTCCTCGTTGCCTTTGGGCGTATCGGCAAACGGAGCACGGATCGCACGCGGCAATTTCGCAATCTGTTGGAACGGTCTTCCTCCGACGCCCAAGGTCACATGTCCTTTGTATACCATTTCGCCATGCCTGTACTTACCCAGCACCAAGCTCGTCATATGGTTCTCCTTTTTGATATACCCGCAGACAATGAAATCGTCGTCCTCCATGCACTTGATCTTCACCCAGTCCTTGGTCCGTTTTCCCTGGATATACACGCTGTCCTTCCGTTTGGCAACAATGCCCTCCAGCTGCTGTTGTTCCGCGAACCTGTACAGTGCTTTTCCCTGTCCTTCGATGGTTTTGGAGATGGCCAGCCGCTCGTTTTGCCGTACCGTTTTTTGCAGCAAAGCTTTTCGTTGTTCCAGGGGCTGCAGCGTCACGTCCTTACCGTCCAGGTACAGGATGTCATAGGCTATGAATGTCGCAGGATATTGCTTGGCAGCCAGCTCAATGCGAAATCGGTTGCTCATCAGGCTACGGCGCTGTATCTCGAAAAAGTCCGGTTTGCCGTCCTTTAGCACCATCAGTTCCCCATCCAGGATACAGCGCTTGGTTACCTGTTTGTGAATCTCGGAGAGTTCCGGTACTTTGGGCAGCATCTTGACATTGCGTTTGTTGCGCAGCTCCGTCCCTGCCTTTGGGTCCAGGTAAGCGATACACCGTTCTCCGTCCCATTTGATTTCAAACAGGTAATCCATATCGTCAAAGGCGCCGCCATCTGCACCGATGAGCATAGGCGCGATGTTCTTTTCTTCAAACAAGCTCATGCAGACGTCGCCTTTTTCCGCGTTGTCCGTTTCTTCGGTTTATCGTTCTGGATTTGTTGTAAGCTCGCCTCCAGCGCTGCCATTAGGTCGATGACGTTGTCTGCCTGTTCTTTGGGTGCTTCCACTATTTCTTTCCCGGCAATCTTGTCCTCGATGATCTGTTTCAGGCGTGCCTGGTATTCATCGTGGTATTGTGCCGGCTCAAAGGGTTTGACCATGCTCTCGATCAACGTCTTTGCCATCGTCAGCTCGGATTCTGCCAGCTCGGGCCTGGCCGGTTCCTTGGGCATTTCCTTGATTTCATCCTCAAAGAACAGCGTCTCTATCAGAATCTCCTTTTCGGTGGGAAGCAGTATCAACAATTTTTCGCTCTGGCCCATTACCGTTTTGGCCAGCGCCACTTTCTTTTCCTCGTACATGGCCCGGCGCAGCAGCTCATAGGCTTTGTCCCCGCCGGTTTCGGGGACAGCGTGATAGGTCTTATCGAAATAGATGGGCGGAATATCAGAAAGCTCGGCAAAATGCAAAATCTGTACCGTGCGGTCCTTTGCTGTCTTTGCCTTTTCAAAGTCAGCGTCCGTCATGGTCACGTACTTGCCGTCCTCATATTCAAAGCCCTTGACAATATCGGCGTTGGTTACCTCTTTCCCGCAGTTTGCGCAGACCTTCTTGTATTTGACGCGGCTGCCGTCCTCCTTACAAAGCTGGTTGAACCGAATATCGTTGTCCTGCGTGGCGGTATGCAGGGCAATGGGGATATGCACCAGCCCAAAGGAAATGGCGCCTTTGTGCGTTGCTGCCATACAATCACTCCTTTTACGCCTTAGCATGCCCCATTTTTATCGTTGCAATCATGTATCCCATCATATATCATGGAGATAGTATATGTGATGATCTATGTTGAGGTGTATCAATGAGTGCAAATTATATTCCACCGTATTCTGTAACGGAAACCATTACAAATCTCATCGTTGAAATCGGTGAGGCGGTAGGATCTTTGACCGCGTGGCAGCACATGGAGAAAAACCCGCGTCTTCGCAGAGACAATCGTATCCGCACAATCCATGCATCGCTCGCCATTGAAAACAACTCTCTTTCCCTTGATCAGGTAACGGATATCATCAACGGAAAGCGCGTGCTTGGCGAACCGTCCGAAATTCGGGAAGTCAAAAACGCCTATGAAGCTTACAACCATCTTCTTGCTTTCAACCCATATTCCATTGAAGATTTGCTAAAGGCGCATAAAATCCTGATGGCTGACCTGGTGAAACAAGCAGGACAATTCCGCTCCGGAGGCGTGGGCATATTCAGAGGGACTCAGGTCGTCCATATGGCGCCGCCTGCGGAAATGGTTTACAGTCATATATCAAACCTATTGCAGTGGGCAGAATCCTCTAAAGAGCATCCATTGATCAAAAGCTGCGTGTTTCATTATGAGTTTGAATACATTCATCCTTTCTTAGACGGCAACGGCAGAATGGGACGCATGTGGAACACGCTTTTGCTCTATCAGTGGAAACCAATTTTCGCATGGATACCGGTAGAAAGCATCATTCGGGAACGCCAGGCAGATTACTATGACGCTTTGGGGCAAGCGGACAGCCGGGCAGACGCTGCCCCCTTTGTTGAATTTCTGCTTCAGGCCATTCTGGACACTCTCAAAAGCTTTGAACAGCATCCTCTCTCCAATACGGATAACAGCACCCCGCCACATATCCGGTTATTCCTTGAAGCATTGGGGGACGAAGAACTTTCCATAACAGAATTGATGCAGCGGCTCGGCCTTTCCAACCGCGCCTCCTTCCGCAAGACATATTTGCAGCCGTGCTTGGAACAGCGTCTCATTGAAATGACTTTGCCTGACAAGCCTAGAAGCCGCTATCAGAAATACAGGGCTGTTACAAAGAAACGGTAATGTGAAAACGGGGAAGCTTTTCCTAAAAGGATCGCTTTCCTGTTTATTTTTAGTTGAAATTCGCTACTATATTCAGATTTCATACGAATAATGTCGAAAAGCTCTTTTTTATAATTTTATAGTTTATTGTATTTTTGATATACTTATAGATGTATCTTATAATAGGTATAAAATTATTTAGTTCGATAAGTATTGATAAAAATTAAATAGTATAAGTATACATCTATTTAATCATTAAGAAAGGATGAGGTCTTTTGATTTTTTTTGAATTTGCTTTGTTGTCCATTGCTCCCTGGCTTGTATTCGGTCTTCTTTTTCTACGCCTATATAAAAGGTTTTCTCTCAAGGCATCTGTGATTGCATACTGCATCATTTGGGTAGCTGTTTTTGCATTAGAAATCATTTTTTCTGCCATCGAAGGATTTTCTCTGTCATCATGGCCTCATATATTGGTTCAAACCTATGGCGGTTTGTTTACGGCATCTACTTTGCTGTTTGTAATCTTCTCAGTCACTTTCTCTTTCTTTCAAAATCGTTCCCGTTCCGTCTACCTTACTTATTCCGTATTCATGATCGCCGCTGTTATTCTTTTTTGGGTTTTCATTGATGAAATCGTTATGTTCTTAGGTTTTCCTTATATTTATGGATAAAAAAAGAGGGCCCAAGGCCCTCTTTTATTTTTTAGCGTTCAAGACATCTGCAAAAGCACGACACAGTCCTTTTCCATAACCCTCATAAAATGTTATCTCAGCTATTAATTTGAAGCACACGATTCCTTTGACTCCTGTGAATTTATTGTATATAGCATTTACAATTTGTTCGTAAGGAGTAGTAGTATTTACCCCCATTTCATTCAGAAATTCATGTGCTCTTGCTTTATCCGTTCTTGCTTTGCTGTAAAACTCACTTAGCAGCGAGGAGATTGGAAATCTAGTCAATGTCCCACTTTGCTTTTTCGATCTTAGCATCCTTGCTAATGTTATAGCATCTGCATCACAGCAGAAATCAGAATAGTTAAATTTTCCTTCCTTTTGCCCTGTCAACTCTGGTTTACAAATAGTTTTTTTCGCTTCTGCATAGACGGCATCACTATCTAGTACATTGAACTGCACAGTATTATCCTTACTTACTGTGAGCCATAGCTGTGCCAAATCTCCAGCCCAACCAGCCCATTGCTTAGGAACAGAGAGAACACCATCACTATCTCCATAATAAGTAATCAATGTCGCCATTAAATGAGCCAGGTCAATTCGCCCTGCCGTACCATCACTGATTTCTTTTCGTCCATTTCCGATATAACCTTCCAGTGCTTTGGAAAGCCCCTCCTCTTTATAAGGAAATTGTTGTGAAATATAATCTCTCCCATATGGCACCGTAAATTCCCATTGGAAGCCATCATAAGCTTCCTGCCTCAAAATATTCATCGTTTCCAATGCTACCATTTCATTATCTTTTTTCACTTGGCTGCTATAACAGTAACTTTCTACTTGTTCTATGAGACCAATAACATCCTGAATACTGCTCCCCTCAGAAATAGGTGGATTCGGTGGCTCTACCGCGGATCCCCCATTTTCTCCATAACCATCAATATAGCTGTCCGTTCGTGAATAATAACGTTCTAGCACACCATCAGATGCATTGCCCTCAATGGTATAAATAAAGTCATTGGTAGACCGTACCACAATACCAGTATGACCAATGCGCCCTTTGCTCGGATCAAAGAAGAACACTACATCTCCAGACTTTGCTCTGTATCCTGTGCTCCTCTTATGATATTTTCCACGATTTCTGTACCATGCCGCGCCGGTAGGCGTGTAGTGATACTTCGGCACCGTCGTATTCAAGATACCCGCCTGGTAAGCACACCATGATACAAACGACGCGCACCATGCTTGTCCCTGATTTCCATACCACTGTCCATACGGATTGATGTTGTTGCCATTATCCTCATGGAATCCTACCCGCACCTCGTGCTTAGCGACATTGACAAATTTTACAATACCTGTCCCGCTCGCCGGTACTTTATATTTTTCAAATAATTTTTTCCAAGTTCCATTGCCTACAATCCCATCTGCTGTAAGGGCGTTTTTACTCTGAAAATCTTTTACAGCATTTTCTGTGGTAGTCCCAAAAATACCATCCACGGACATTGGATACCCCATTTTATTCAACATGATCTGCAAATACCGGGTCAAAGAACCATTGGAACCGAGTTTGAGCGTGCTGGATGTCGTACCGCCGCCTTGGGAAGCGCCAAACAGCTTGGTTTGCGTCTGCGTTCCGCACATGCCGTCCGCATCCAAGCCGTTATCGGATTGAAACTTCAAAATCGCGTTGTATGTCTTATCCCCCGCGATACCATCGATCCCGCCTACATCATAGCCTTTATTCTGCAAAGCAGTTTGATACCTTCTCACGTTCTCCCGCAGCTTTTCCCATGTTTTTACGCCTACGATGCCGTCCGCTGTCAAGCTGTTGCGCCCCTGGTAACGAATCACGCACGTTTTTGTTTCCGCATCAAAGGTACCGGTAATGGGGCAGTTGATTACCGCAATACGAAGGGCCCTCTGTAAGAACGTAATCATCTCCCCGCTCTGTCCTTCTTTCAGCGGCAAGCCATCTACGCCCCCGCCTGCCGTACCAAACAGCTTTTCACGGGTTGCCGCGCCAACCTGTCCGTCCTTAGACAAGCCGTTGTCCGCTTGGAACTGCATGACCGCTTCGTAGGTGTCCAAGCCGGCCAGCCCATCTACCAAAATCGCATATCCTTTATTCTTCAATGCCTGTTGGATATTTTGGATTTCCGTGCACAGTTTCTCCCATGTCGCTTCTCCAATAATGCCATCAGCAGCCAATCCGTTGCTGCTTTGGAATTTTTTGACCGCGTTGTAAGTACGGCTCCCAAAAGTACCGTCAATCGTACCAGGCGAACAGCACAAAATGCGCAATGCATATTGCGCGCACAGCACTTTACTGCCGCGAGAGCCTTGCTTTAACGGCAAACCGGCTGTACCACCCGTGCCATCACCCATAGCCATCAGCTTAGCCCATGTCTGGTCGCCTACCATGCCATCGGCCGTCAGGCCGTTATCCCGCTGGAACTGTAAAACAGCTTCATAGGTTTTCGGGCCGGCTTTCCCGTCATTGCCGCCTGTATCATAGCCCTTTGCAGATAAAATGATTTGGATCTCATAGATTTCGCTTACCAGAGTATTCCAGGTATCGTCTCCGCAAATGCCGTCTGCCGGCTCAATGCCCATTTTGTTTTGAAATTTCTTTACCGCTGCCGTACAGCCAGGGCCAAAAATGCCGTCCAAACCGTTCGGATCGCAGCACATCATCCTCAAACCTCGTTGCAAGCTTGCAACTGTTGCTCCCGTGTCGCCTTCTTTTAACAACATATTGTTTTTCTCCTTTTGTTTTTTAGGGATATAAAAAGGCGCCTGCCAGCTGCAAGGATCATCAAAAAGAACCACCGCCCCCCGCTGTGCGCGCCGCAGCGTAAGACTCCTCTTCTTTTCTCCTATCCCTGTTGTTCAGCCGGCATAACGCCATGGTTGTCATGCTTTCGTCTTGTTCTTCACCCAATCAAACAGCGTGTGCACAAAATTACTCCCACGACTCATCAAAAGACCGGTACAAATTCTATCCAACAGCGGTATGGTTACTGTTATGCCCACGGCCTCCAACAACCGGGTATCGGTCGCTAGGGAGAACAAAAGCGCTATACACATTGCACCAAATTGGTTTGTATTGAAACGTCCTTTTTCCCATAGCAGCTTTACCGATTCCCAGACCGCTTCTACCAACACCGCCAATAGTAAACATCGCTCCAACATCGTTTATCCCTGTCCACTCTGTTCAGCGTGATGCTTGATCGCTTCCTCCGCTACCGTCAGCCTTCGGTCAATCCGGTCTATTTCGGACACCTTTTCCTTGATGTACCGAATGTCCGTTTGTATTTCCGTTATCTTGCTCACTTCTTGGTCCTTTCGGCCGCGCAGCGTGCTCAATGCTACGAAAATACCCAGCAGGATCGATCCCGTCTGCAATAGCTGTAAGATTGTTGAAACGCTCATCGATTGCAAATTCTTTCCCCCCATCGCAGCTTTTGTGTAAAGAAAAAGTCCCTGCCGCGGCAAGAACTTTATATAGATGAATTGGGTCTGCTGTAAGGAATATTTGCCCTCTGAACCTCCCGTATCTTTCGACACTATCATTGTAGCGCATCGGATCTTGAATGTTTGGAAAGTTCGCCTCTTGGTTTCTTCCCGTTCTTTTGACACTATCAATATAACGCCTTGTATCTTGAAAATCTGGAAAGTATGGAACCGATTGGAAGAAAATGTCAGTTTACCCCTTCCCTATTCCATTATGGTATAATAAAAATGTAGGAGGCATATTGTAATGGATCTGTCCGCATTGTTGGAACATCGCAAAAAGGAAAAAGACTTTACCCCTGAAAGCTTTTGTGAAGCCGTTCTGAACGAATACGGCTATCGAGCACATGCGTTGGCTGCTTTGATGGCATTTGACCAAATGGACGCAGAGTTAGCGGCTCGATGGGCGGATGGTCTATTGGATGGTCCTCATTCCCTTTCTCCGCAAGCACAGAACGCACTGAAACTGTTAAAAAACGAATTATAAAGAATTGCAAGAATAAGGACAATTTTTTGTCCTTTTTTTATTTTATTTGAAGTCTATTATATTGGTACGCCTGTTTATTATCTTATCCTTTCTCTCTCCACCATTGGGTTTTATCGTAAAAATTGGAGGGGGAATATATGGATATCAAGGACAACTTTGCAACAAACTTAAAAAACATTCGTTTAACCAGGGGCGCATCGCTCTTAGAATTTGCGGATGAAATTGGAATCTCCAAAAGTACGTTGCACAAAATCGAAAAAGGAGATATCAATCCTACGCTTTCTCTTATCAACCAAGTTTCGGATAACTTGCACATCCCCGCTACCGATCTTTTGTTGGAGCCTTCCTATACCCCATCTGAGCTTGTGATCATAAAGCGGTTATTATCCGACATTGAACTTTTTGTATGCTTGTCCGAAGAAAAGCAAAAGAAAGTAGCCGCATTATTTAAGGAAATCATCAAAGAACTTTCCTCCGTCGTCCCCCATACTACGGACGATGGAGGCAGCAATGATAAAGCCTAAAAAGTTACTTTATAAGCTTGGGATCTATTCATATTTTGTCGGTCACCACTACTTACTATATGGTATATCTCTTATTCAGCAAGATTCCACATATCTTTTTTCTATCACTACGCGGCTGTATCCTACAATCGCCGCACACTTCGGCAAAGGAAAAGCTGCCGTCGAAAGCGGTATCCGCAATTCAATCGAACGCTTTTGGTTATCCGGAAACCGCAGGTTATTCTATCGGATGATTGGGTATGAACGGAAAGAACAACCTTCCAATCGAGAGTTTTTCGCCATCCTCGTAGATTTTTTGAATCGAGAAAACGAATAAAGCTGGAAAGTTCCCAGCTTAAAGTTCGTAAGATTTTGTCACTATGTATCATTTTATCAACAAGTTTTTTTACTATGCACACATCCACCTTTACACCGCTTATATTCTCTGATTGGCACACGCTTCGTTCCTTTTTCCTTTATCATGGCAATTCCTTGTAAAAATTCTTCTTCCTCGATTTCTATTTCATATTTCCCCGTACGGCGATTTTTTCCCATTTCATACAGCTTGTCATACAAAATCCCCTCTGCATTGACATTCACCTCATCTGGAAGATAATAAAATTCATTAGAAATCAAGACACAATTTCCGTAAATATCCCTCGCTGTCTGGCTCATTTTTTCATCGTCATTTTCCATTCGATGCTCTACGGCCGTTGGTACTTGACGAACCTTTCCCCCGTTATGCTCTTTTAATTCTTCATACGTCCTGCGCTTTGCACGATCCAAGGAAGTCACATTTCTATATATGCAATCAATCCTATTGCTATAAGGACCATCATCTTTATAATATTCCTCCAACCGCAGCACCTTGGCACAAGCAATGTATCTAACCTTTACACCAGGATAGGTGTAGTCCTTCTGCATACTCCCCTCATGTTGCAGTCCAATCACCCAAAACTCATTTTGTCCCGTTTCAACGTGTTCATTGAAAATTTTCGCTCGTATCTGTGGCTTGCAGCAAGCCAAGGTCCATATACCGTCTGTATAACAAGGGGCAAATCCTGTATCATGAGATAAAATATACGCATAAATTTTCATCTGTATCCCTCCATACCTCAATCATCGGAAAAGTAGGTTTCAATGAAAGCCAATATTTCGGGAATCCGATTTTGGGTTACATTCCATACCGCTACCATATCCAAAGTCTGGTATTTGTGTGCCGCCATATCGCGCATCCCCGCAATGCGCCGCCAGGGTATCTGAGGATTTGTTTCCCTGAAATCCATAGGCAGGCTTTTTACCAGTTCTCCAATGTTGATCAACGACATGCCCACAGCATTACGCACCAGTTTGTTTTCCAAAAAGGAGCGTTCATCCAAACCGTCTGTAAATGCCTGTATATCCTGGCAATCTTCCTGGATATGGCGAAGTATCGTATCAATTCTGTTCATAAATAACCCTCTCGTCGGCCAAAGCCGCCTGCGCAAACGCATCTTCTTTCAAGGATTCATAGGTCACCAAATCAATGGGCGTATGCAAAGCATCCTCTAAGTCCTGTTTCAAGCCAATCATATCCAATAAATCATACGTTCCGCGAAAGGACACAAGCAAATCAATGTCGCTGTCCTCCCGTTGCTGTTGCCGCGCCACCGATCCAAACAAGGCAGCTTTTCGGATGTTATATTGCTGGAAAAAAGGAATCATCTTTGCAATCGAATCATTGCTCATATCCTTATCCCCTCCCATATTCGTGGTACTGTCATTCCTTCAGCGCTTGCTGAACGGACAACAAAATCTCGTTTGCCGAAAATCTCTGAATTGTCAGCGACGCCTCTTTTTCGGCTTCCTCTAATTTGCAGAGCACTTCGTTTTCAAATTGCAAATTTTCAAACGTCTCCGTGGATATAAACTGCCCTTTCCCAACAGCCTGTGAAATTGTCTCCCCGATTTTCTTCTCATCTTGCTGCGTCATATTTCTTTTCCATTTCCAAAAACCAACCGGGCATTTCCCCGCTGGTCCGCATGAAATCGCCGTTTTGGTATTCTGCTATCATTTCAAAGCCGTTTTCATTGTCGTAGAACTTGGCTTCGTTACAATACGGCAAAATGTCGATCAGCACATCGAACCGACGGGCAAATCGCCGGCGCACATCTTCTTCCCGTATATCGTGCCCGCCCTTGGCCACACGGTTTGCAATGCGCTTTAAGCACTCCTCTGCCGAAGAAATACCAACGTAAAACAGATGGACCTCATAACCGTGCTCTTTCACCTTCCGAACCATCTTTCCTACCTGATGGCTGGAAAGCGTTGTTTCCTGGGTAAAGGAAATCCCTCTTTCACAGTAGTTTTCCATCAGTGCTAACGCTTGCTTTCCTGCCTGAATAGGCGCCCAGCCATTGAGTAACGCCATTTTATCGATGTCGATAATCATGCCAAGGTCATCCCGTTCTTTTTTCAAGACGCCTGTTAAGCTGGACTTCCCTGCCCCGTTGACGCCGCCGATGACCGTATATACCTTTGCCATGCCACTCTTCCTCTGTTCTAAAATTCCTATACTATATGTATTATACCATACTCCTCTGTTTGTATAAAAAAACAAAAGGCCCCTTTTAGGGCCTTACTCTTTTTTGTCTGGAACATATTCAATAACATCTTCTATCCTGCAATACAATATGGAGCAAAGCTTATCAAGTGTATGTGTCGATACCGATAAATCCTTTTGAAGCCTTTGCACCGTAGCATGGCTCATCCCCTCTTTTACCCGCAATGTATATGTTGTTGTCCTCTTTCCTTCATTGTCTCCCATAAGGACGTATATCGAATCATCACCATCGCTCCTAACTATAACAAAATCCCCCTAAAACGAGGGATCTTATTTCGCATTTACAAATTTATCGCCCAAGCGCAACAAGCACTGTAAGTCTTCTTTATCCATGATCTCCAGCAATTTAAGCATCTTTAATATATCTTCATCATCCAACAAGGATTCCAAACGCTCCGCCAGAAACTCAACCGATGCTTTCCCCTTGTAGGCTTTGGAGAAAAAGTCTTCCAATGTTATTTGAAAATAATCACACACCCGCAAAAGGGTCCGGAACGAAACCATCTTTTGCTCTGCGTTCATCGTTCCCAAATAACCGGCCTTATGACCCAAATCCTTGCTTAGCTGGGATTCTGTCAGCCCGGGCCGGCTTAATCGCAATTCTGTGATGCGCTCCAGGACATATTTTGTTGTTTCATGTATATCCACGACAACACTCCTCGCTTACCATTCTAAAATGGGCAGCGAGACAAACTGCGAGTTATTTTCTTTTGAGATATATCGCTTTTTGGATAAATCAAAATCCACGATTATTCGTGGATTTCACCTTTCTTATTATGTATTTTTAATAAGGCCTTAACATCCTCTTTATCCAATGTTTCTAGAATTTTCAAAACCTCAAACATGTCCTCTTCATCTACAATTTCTTCTATTCTACGGGTAATATACTCTGCTGACGCACTCCCTTTATACGCCTCCGAAAAAAAGTCCTCCAATGTGATCTGAAAATAATCACAAACTTTCAAAAGCGTAGGAAAAGATACCATCTTTTGCTCCGCATTCATCGTACTTAAATATTTTCCCTTATGCCCCAATGCCCTACTCAACTGAGATTCTGTCAATCCATCCCTACTCAATCTCAATTCCGTAATACGATCCAGGACATATTTTGTTACTTCATATAACTGCATTTTATCTATACTCCTACAAATTCATTCTAAATTGGCAGGTTAGATAAATTGCGAGTAATTTTTTATTGAAAAGTATCGCATTTTATCCTATTATTGTCATAGAATCACTCGTAAAAAATCCAATGTTTATTTTGTCTATAATTGAAAAAATCATGCTAGTTCGTGTTAGGGAAGGGGGGCTTTTTATGCGTATCGACATCCAATCTTTCCTAGACGACCTGCAAATCATGCCTGTGTGCAACAGCAAACGCCTGGCGGACGTGCTGGCGCTGGCGGTAGAGCAGCCGACATTGCTGGAAACGCATCGGCTCTTTTATCGGTACGCCGTTTCAAACGACCTGTATACCTCTACGGTTACTGCGGTGGTCAAGCGTGCGCTTTGCTCGGCGCAAAACACCGCGCTAATGGAAACGCTGACCGGCACGGACGGCTGGGACGTTCACCCCGAACGCTTTCTGTTCTGCGCGGTAGAATCCCTGACCGGCCGACGCCCCAAGCTCCGTTTCCAGCTCCGCCATGCCATCTCCGAAGATGATTATGATTTGCTGCTGCATTACAAAACACAGCCACAGGCGCTATCTGAACGGCTGGGCCTCCAGCCCAAATCGCTGGGCAGCAGATACCAGCGCGCCCGGGAAACTGCGAAAAAAGCGGTATATGCGGCGGATGCCGGTGCTCCCGACACCTATCTGTTGTATTGGTACAACCTTTGCCCTGACCGCATCGCCGTTTTGCGCGAACTGTTGGAAAAGCAATGGCAGTTTCACGATTATACATTGCTGCAAGAGCCGCAGCGGTCCATCTGCCAGCTCATGGACAGCCTGCACCTGCGCCCTACGCATCGCGGGCATGCCTACATGGTCTATGCCCTGTCCCTCTCGTTGGAAAACCCTTCGCTGCTCCAAAGCGGGGAAGTATGGCAGAAAACAGCGGCACATTACCAAATACCGGTCAGCCAGGTCACAGGCACATTGGGTTCATTTGTCCAATCCATTCGGGCCACGGAGGCCCTTACAAAGCTCATCGGAATATCCAGCGGCTACGCCCGCCATTACGCAAAATTGGCGGCTGCGATGTATTGGCATCTCACCGGCCGCCGCCTCACCTTTTGTTACCATCTTTCCTCCACCTTTATGGAAGAGGACATTCAAATACTCAAAGACCTGTACGCCCATCCCATGCCCATCGTTCATTACGCCAAAGCAAACGGCTATAATCCTCCCCGCTTGCAGCATCGGATTACTTCCCTCGGCGGCACCTTGCTTGCGTTGTACAACGATATGCGGCACGCCCCGGATTTGTATCTTTTGTATTGGTACGGCTTAACGGAAGAACAGCTTCCTTTCCTCAAACAGCTAGCTATCCAATACGCGGCTTTCCATACCCGCAGCCTGGGACGTTTCCTGTACAAAAGAAGGTGACCGGCCATCTCGCTGCGTTTAAGTTACCACGAGTATGTCGGGGAATCGGACACGTAGGTGCCTAACCCGTTGACGGTGATGACTGCATGCACCCGGTATTGGTATCCTTTGGGCGCGTTGGCGTACCGGATCAGGTAGGTATGTATATCGTTCCCCGACGCCATGTACGTGTTTGTCGTCAGCCATTGGCTGCCGTTCCACCGCTGAAGCTGGGCGGTGATATTCGTTGCTTTGGCTGCATTGAGCACAACGGATACGTGCACCTTGAGCTGCGTATTGGAATATTTGGTCACATAATTCCGAATGTTTGCCGCTACACGGGGCTGCACGCTTTCCGTCTGTTGCGCCTGATCCTTGCTTGGTTCTGTTACGGGCGCCGCCATCGCTGATGTTGAGGCCGTCAGCATGAGCGCGGCGAGCAGGCAGCAAACGAGCTTGGTTCGGGTTGATTTCTTCTTTGGTTGCTCTTTCACCTTTTTCACTCCTTTTCGGTTGAGATGACCGGTCACATACAACGTGTGGCTTTCATCCACGAAAATTCAAAAGGAGTGAAAAAAACTTGACCGATTTCTCCGCATTATGGACAGAACACCGCAACTACGTGTTTCGGTTGGTCCTGTCCTCTGTCCGTCACGCAAGCGACGCCGATGATTTGATGCAAGTGATCGCCATCGAAGCGTACAAAAGTTTTCATACGCTGCGCGATCCTGCCAAATTCCGTCCGTGGATTCGGTGCATCGCCGTTCGTGTCATCAAGCGTTACCACAAACGCTTTTACACCAAGCCGGAAGAATTGCTGGACCCTGCAAAACTCGAAGAACGGCTTTCCGGCTATCAACCGGATTTTGCCGCCGATGCCGATGCCCGTTTGTTGGTCCGGGATTTCATTGAAGCTTTGCCCGGCAAATGGGCGGACGCCTTGGCGCTGTACCTGTACTATGACGTTTCCATCCGGGACATCAACGCGATGCTGGGCGGCAAATACACCACGACTTACGCCAACATCCGCCGGTTGTGCCGTGAACTGGAAACACTCTGTTCTGCGCAGGAGGTGACAGGGCATGAAGAATAGGCAAAAACATACTCTCGGCCAAATTTTTGCGGAGGAATTGTATCGCAACGCCCCGAAGGTCTCTAAAGCGCAGGCGAAAAAGCAAGCGCATATTGCACAGATGCAATCCCGTTCTTCCCGCTGTACAAAACCCCGCGCTGTCCTGCTTGCCTGTATACTGGCGGTGCTGCTGCCCACAGCCGGTTTTGCCGTGAAATCCCTGTTTTTCTCGCAAGCGGTCACGGTACAGCGTCAAACGCCGGCCTTTACCATCCGGACCGACGGCATTGCACAGGTTGGCCGCGTTGACGCAAACGACGGATACATCTCCACGACCTACGCCTATCAGGGGATCCAGTTTGTTTTGCTGGAAGATTACAATGATTATGCCGGGAACGACGCTACGCTCCGATTGGAAACCGCCGGCACTGTCTTTTCCCAAAACGTCTGCGAATACACGGCGCAATGCTATCTGGATGAAGATGGATTCACCGCCTATCTCGACGCCTACAAAGAACGGTGTATCCTTTACATCACCATTCCTTCCACGGATCAGGCTGTTTGTACCTATCTGCTGTCTCAAATCATTCAATGAGGGGGTATGCTACATGACCGAATCCAAGACCTGTATCCTGTTCGGGTTGTCGCCCGATCCGAAATGCCTGGGCCTCTGCGAAGGTCTCGTAGATGAAACGGAGCTTGCCGTTGATGAGGAAAAATTCCGCAACTCGATCCGGTTTACCCTGGGAGGGATCATTGCCGAAGGGTGCGACCATATTCTAGCCGACGCCGGGTGTTATGCGCTGCCGTATGTGGAAAACGAGTTAAAGGAATTGTCCAAGCAGTATATCCAAAATCCCATCACCCTTGAAAAGCTATCCCTAGCGCCGGGCGATTTTATGGCGATGTTCCGTAAAGCGGACGTCTTTCTCATTTTTGATTTGGACATCGACGCGGATCTCTTGTCCGATTTCACCAGCATTTTTGCCCGCCATACCGCAAAGCATGTCCTATCCGTCAGTTCCTGCGGGCTGATGACCAACTGGAACTATACTTAAAGGAGGCCGTTATGTTTTTATTCTTACGCCACGGCGCTTTGCTTACCATTGTTGAAACCAAGGCTCAGTACGAGGATGCTCTGGCCAGCGAATATGTTCCTTTTTTCCAGACCAAAGACGCCGCGTATGCCCGGGCGTTCTACCATGCCTGGCACGCGCTTTCCAGCTTGATTGCCGATGGGCGGATCGACGCCGGAACGCTGCCATCGGATACGCCCTGCGCGGCACATTTCCTTCAACTGCAAAACGAGGTATCGGCCGCTGCTTCTTTGCCGGAGGTAAGGCGCTGGTACCACGATCCCAAGGAAGCGCTTGAAGAGGACGACAGCTATATGGAAAGCGCCTATATATTGGTTAACCCCCGTTCCCTGGCATGCAAATCGGCCTTTTGTTACGAGAATTCCTGTATGCTGGAAGTGCAAGGGTTTGCATTTATCCGGATCGATACGCCGGACTATGCCGATGGGTTCCGGGAGGGGTTTGGGGAGGTTCTTGACGTGTTGTACGATATGCTGACAGAAAACGGGTACCATGCGATGCAAGCCCTGTTGGAAACAGCAGAATTTCAGGAGGCGTCCCTGCCCATCTCCTCGGAACGGTATCTGGACCAACAAACGCTGAAAAAGCTGTATCCGGCTGAAAATGTGCCGGATATACATATTGTGGACGGCCGTAAGGGGCGCTCCCTTTCCCCGCAATCCGGCCGTTCTGAGCTCGGGTATGCGGACGGGCAGCGGGCCGCGCGCGTGTTTTGCCGCGACCTGCATGCCCAGTCCGTTTCGCCCATGTTCCTCACTGTGCTTTGCAGTGCTATGAGCCAATGATGGTACTGGCCCAGGATCTCAATCAAATTGTTTACACGCCTTCCCAGGTACCGTCAGGCGCCGCGTTCAAGGGGATGATGCCGGATCCTTCCTTGTATGCACGAAACCTTCGTGCTCTGGTCGGGCAAAAACGTGCGTACCAACGTATGTACAATGCTTTTCTGCCACGCGCAATCGCGGGTGCGGTGCAGGATCTATCCATTGCCTGTATCGATTGGCAGTATATGCCCGGATGGACGGAACCCCTGCTCCCTTTCCTGCAAACACTGCCTTGCTTTACGCAGCTCCATCTTTTCTATACCGCAAACGCGTTCTGCAACCGGTGCTGCGATTCCGTGGCAGGGGAAGCCGCTTTGTTGCCAAACCTGGGGATTGCAAAGCACCGGGGCTCCGCTGCTTCCTGGACGCAGCAAGGGCTTACCAAGCTGCGAAACGATGTGGTATGTTTTCTCTATGACCCCTATACCCTTGGCGTTTTTGAGCCGAATAGCCCGCTGCCTGTCTCACTTAGATATGCCCTTATCTTCAATGATGTTTTGTACATCAACCCCATTACCCTAGAATCGCACTATATCCGGGGTACGCCTGCCCATCCCCAGGTCGAATTGCCCTTTTATCTGCATCTGTAATATGCAAAAAACGGCCTTCTAAGGGCCGTTTTCTTCGCCTTAACCGGCTTTCTTTGCCTCCCTCCGTCTTTGCCGCAGATATTCCTTGTGCTGTTTGTATTGTGTGCTTCCGTCTCCGGCTCCTGTCATGGCAAACGCGATCTGCTTCCAGGTCTTTCCCTCCAAGTATCTGAGGCGAAAGATCTGTCTCATTTCGCTTTCTTCAATCGATTCGATATATGACTCGATCTGAGATGCAAACACCATCGAATATTGTTTTGGATCAGCGTTTTTAAGTGGGCAATCTGTGGCGCGTACTCCGCTACCCTGTCTGTAATGCCCTTGCAGGCCGGAATACCCCCGAGAATCTGCGTTACGCTTGTTGCTTTTTCTTCCAGCCTCCGTACCCTTTCCATCTGATACCGGATCTCTTTTTTCAAATACCGTAGTTCGTTTAGCTCTCTTTCTTCCATGTCTCTCTCCTTTGCTGCGTTCTCTTACCTAGAGGGCATATGGGAACTTATGTTCGTGTTTATTCTATCCGATATATAGATTCCTCGCAATTACAAGATAGTCCCGTTTTATTCTTTCTATATAGATATTTAGGAGTATGCTTTCGATTTTACGGCCGTCCGCCTTGAATCTTTCTTTTTCTCATTTGACAGAAATGCTAAGTTTTTTGCCGATGAAGGTGTGTTTCCGGCTCGTATCATGATGCGCAAAGGGACAGAAAAAGGAGCCTATTTCGGCTCCTTTTGTTTCTCCTCTACAGGCGTCAGCTTCCCTTCAAACATCGCAAGCACGCGCTTTCTCATCTTCCTCAGCACCCCTGTATTGTTGATCAGCATCGTGTCGATTGCCTGGATCCGGAAGCTATGTTCCTGCTCTACATACCCGCAGTGCACCATTAAATCCATCGACCCTGCCGCCGGCCTATACAACACCTTTGTCAGCGCTGACTGCCTGTTTTTGATGCAGTTGATGGATATGATCTGCAGGTTTACCCGTGGTCCTCGCTTGGTATGTTCCAAAACCTTTTGAAAGATCCCCTCTAAAACCGCCATTTCTACCTCTTCACTGTACGCGCCCGCATAGCTCAGCACCGCCACATATTCCACCAGCGTATAGCTAGATCTCCGATACCGATGCCCCCAAAATACCGTGACCTCCCCTTCCTGCTCCGTATGCATCTCGTTAAACCGCTCTGCTTCCATCCACGCCTTGACCTGTGCTGTGACCTCCTCCGCATTCGCCATCGCCGTGGTATACCGCTCCGGCTTCATCGGCTTTTGTTTCGGCCTGGCAGTAAGCATCAACACGATTACAATGACTCCGGGAAAAAGCCAGTTAACTATCATCCACCATGGAGATCCATGAAACCAGCATGCATACATAAGGGAAGGAAACCCTACAATCAATCCATAAAACGCACATCCTATAATCACATACACGCATGCGTTGCTGGACAAAAAGTTTTTCCAATGTTCCCTCAGGCTTTTTTTATGTTTCATTCTCTCTCCTATAGAAATCCAATTTTAATTATTCAACCAACAATAGATTTGATGTGATTCGCCAACATTTCTAACATCGTACCGAATCCCATGTGTATAACTGGGTGGATGTGCAGTAGTCCGCTTGTGGTTGCCCCCTTTGAAACGGTCCCTTTATTTATCGATTTGCCGACGGAGTAGTTTGTCGATTGAGCTGTTAGCAATTTTTCAGCGTAGTCCATGACGTTGTTTCTTGTTGCATCTAGTGTTGTGGATAGTATGCTGCTATGAATTTGGTTTACCGTCATTTTCTGTCCAAACGACCCGAAGAAATAGGCTTTGACGCTTTTAGGCTTAAACATCCCTTTATTTAGGTGTGTATAGACATCTCCCCCTATATTTGTTTTCCCCAAAGCATATCCAGCCGTTCCTTCGACAGCTGTATGCTTCCCTACATTCCATATAGATCCTGCCACGTTATCCCAATTCAGTTCCTTTCGCTTGAACGCATAGTCCTCCACTTCATTCACAACA
>ULQP01001221.1_pt1 | contig 28000 bp, 29 predicted proteins | sample 1954571 | NCBI WGS metagenome assembly ULQP01 (sample SAMEA4835657, study PRJEB28245) | human gut metagenome | biome: gut microbiome; material: fecal sample | place: Denmark | collected 2008 | reverse complement strand
AAATGTATGTGCCCATCACAACCTTCAATATCGGCTACCCCCGCGAGCGGCCTTGGAAACGATTGCCTTAATATTATAGCACAGATCTCAGAAAAAGCAAGAGGAAATTTCAGCTTTTTTCGTGTCATTTTTATACAGACTGTACTATGGAATTTTGTATTAAGTTGATTTTCGTTCAACCTTATGTAAGCAGCAAAGATACTCTTTGTTATATTCCTTTGCTTTTCCACGCATTCCCGTTTATTTTGAGTTTTTTCACAGAATTGCGACCTACATATTATACCACGCCCAGCCCAAAAAGAAAACCCCGCAGTTCCCGACTTCTTGACAAGCCAGCTGCTTCTGATTACAATACGAAAAAAGAGTTCGCAGACGTTCTCTTTGCATATTTCAGCCATCAGCTCCGGGAAAGGATTTTTTCATGGAACCAAAAACAAAACAATATCTGCTCATAACTGTTGTAGGAGTCACGCTTTTTGTGGCGCTGCTGCGGCTTTCTTCCGTTCTGGCATTTGCTGCACAGTTGGTAGACCTGGTACTGCCCATTCTGGCAGGCGGCATTCTGGCACTATTTATCAATGTGCCTATGACCGGGCTGGAAAAACGGCTGAAACGCCTGTTCTGCAAGGCCAAAAAACAGCCCTCGGATAAAGTACTCCATCTCCTGAGCTTCTTCATCACCCTGCTGGGTGTTGTGCTGGTGTTGGTGCTGGCGCTGACATTGCTGATCCCGGAGCTGGTGCAGTCTTTTCACAGCCTCTATGTACAGATCGAAGCAAACATCCCCCGCTGGACCGCCTATCTCAGCGCACAGGATGCCGACATGGGGTGGCTGATGAGCTGGCTGGAGGGCATCGACTGGGAGCAGCTGCTTCGCAGGGTCACCGACAGCATCGATACCGTGCTGGTCAATGCGGTAGGAGCCGTATCTGCCACGGTAAATATTGTGGTAACCGCATCCTTTGCCCTGATCATCTCTGTTTATATGTCCGTTGGCTCAGAGAGTCTCTGCCACCACGCCCGCACATTGGTCTGTGCCTACCTGAAGCCCAGCCACTCCGCCTGGCTGCTGAAGTTCTGCCGACTGTTCCGGCAATCCTTTGCAAACTTTCTGACAGGGCAATGCAGTGAGGCCGTGATCCTTGGCGTTCTCATGGCTCTTGCGTTTTCCGTTTTCAAGATCCCCTACGGCAGCCTGGTGGGAATGCTGACCGCCATCTGCGCCATCATCCCCTACGTCGGAGCGCTGATCTCCTGCGTGGTCAGCGTGTTCCTCGTGCTGTTGGTGGATCCCGTTCTGGCCGTGCGCTGTCTCATTGTTTACCTTGCCGTACAGTTTATTGAAAACCAGTTCATCTACCCCCGGGTGGTGGGAAAGTCCGTGGGGCTTTCTCCGCTGTACACCCTTGTGGCTGCTATGATCGGCGGAGAGCTCTTTGGCATCATCGGCATCATCTTCTTTATCCCCCTGACGGCGGTGATCATTGAGCTTGTGAAGGAGGATGCCTGCCGACGCATACAGGCAAGAGAACCCCAGCGATCTGGGCCGTCTGAGTAAAGGTTTTCCCCCCAGTGCCGCATTCAGAATCGTGGTGCGCCGCATCCGATTGCGAGACCTGCCGACTGTTCCGGTGCAGGTGCGGGATTGATATGCATACAAAAAATACCGCTGCTCCTGTGCATTTTTCCAAATGCAAGAGCAGCGGTATTTTATTGCGCCGCTTTTGTTTTCTTTTGCAGCGCTTCGTGCATATATCCCATCAAAATCAGGATCATCAGCAGATAATACGGAAAAATCGAGATCGTGGTGTGGTTTGCGATCACGCCGAACAACGGCGGCATCAGGCAGTTGCCAATATAGGCGCTGGCCATCTGAACCCCAATGATCGCCTGCGACCTGTCCGCACCGAAACGGCCCGGCGTTGCATGAATGATGCTGGGATAGATTGGAGCACAGCCAAGACCAACCAGCAGCAGCCCTGCCAGCGTCACTGCTTCCCCAAGCGGCAGAAGAAACGCCGCTATCCCAATCGCGATGATCCCCTGCCCCATACGAACCATCTGGGTATCATCGAATTTTAAGGTCAGGAAGCCGCACAACGCCCGCCCCACAGTGATGCCGACAAAGAAAAGACTGGCAAAACCGGCGGCGGTCTCCGGCGCGATTCCCCTGTTCAGCACCAGATAACTGCTGGCCCACAGACTGGTGGTCTGCTCCAGAGAACAGTAGCAGAAAAATGTAATCAGAACCTCTTTTACGCCCGAGATCCGGAAAATCTGTTTCAGGGTCAGTACTTCTGCCGGGACTGCTTCCCGCTCCTCGGCATTCGCACCCGATTTCGTTTTCCAGAGCGGGAGGCTTAGCAGAATAATGATCGTCAGCACCATCTGCATCACACTGATGACCCGATACCCCGTCTGCCACCCGGCACGGGAAGAAAGCGCTGCGCCCATGATGTAGGGCCCGACCGAGGCTCCGATCCCCCACATACAATGGAGCCAGCTCATGTGGCGGCTGGCAAAATGGAGCGCTACATAGTTGTTGAGTGCTGCATCCACGCTTCCAGCTCCAAGTCCATAAGGGATCGCCCACAGGCACATGGCCCAGAATGAGCTGCTGACAGAGAACCCGAACAGTGCTGCGGCGGTCATGGCCACGCTGATGGCTGTAACACCGCCTGCTCCAAACCGGCGGGTCATTCGGTCACTTTGCAGGCTGGAGAGCACCGTTCCCACCGATATAATGCAGAAGATCACACCGGAATAGGAGACCGGAACCCCAAATCCCTGATAGATCGAAGGCCACGCCGCCCCCAGCAGAGAATCCGGCAGGCCCAGACTGATAAAAGAAACATAGATCACCGCTAACAGCAGATGGATCATCTTGCATTCCTCCTTTTGATCGATACAATTATATCACAACAGAAGAAATGCCATTAGGATAAATTCCTCAATTTTGTACAACAAAAGAGTCAACATCGAGAGCGCAGATTTATCATCTCGATTCCGTTCGGATTGTGAACGTGTCCGGAAGGTTGAAAATCTCTTTTTTCAGGAACAATGGATAAAAAGTTTCATCCTTTAATTGAGCAATCTCTAACCATTTAAATATATGCGTATCGGTTCCCTCTGTTCGAGTAAACGTGTTTTGCCTTTCCAGCAGGCCAGCATCTGCGGTATCCATCAAAAAATAAATACATATCTCGTGATATCGGAGACCATCTGTATCTTTTGTGAAAAAAGATTGATTCAACCATAATGGCCGGGATATCTTCAGTGAAACACCAAGTTCTTCCCGAACTTCCCGTATCATCGCTTGTTCGGCCGTTTCCTCCATCATCACTCTACCCCCGGGCAGAGAGTAGTACTCTGACGGTTTGTCATGGGACATTGCCAAAATTCTTCCGTTAGAAATTATGATTGCACCCACTCTGTAATTGAACTTTTCATCGCCCATCTTAAAAGAGATATCCACTTTCCATCACGCTCCCACATTCATTCTTATTCGTACATCCGCCCCTATTTTACCAGCAATAAGAGAACATAGCAATTTCTTCAAGCAAAAACGCCAGCGTACCATGTTTACGTAACACGATACGCTGGCGCTTCTATTTTCAGTTCTTACCCAGCCTTCGGTGTGAGCCATCCTTTTACAGTGTCCACATCGACCTTGCTTGCTTTTGCAATCTGCTCAATCGATACACCCTGTTCATAAAGGCTCTGTGCCATCTCAACTGCCATTTCTTTTCGGCTTTCAACTCTCAATTCTTCCATAGCCTTGCACATGCTGCCCACTCCTTTCGGGTTTTCTTTCAAGTAGCGCGTTCGTTCTGCCATCAGGTCAAAGTTCATCTCCTCTGCACTGGTGCAATTGAAATCGTGCATCAGTTTTCCAATGTCAGAATCATCACGATACTCGCCATTGACATACAGAATATGAGTTCCATCTTCAAACGGCAAGCCCAGTGTCAAGTTTATGTTCTGAATGACATATACAGGTTTTCCGGCCTTATAGTAATCTTTTTCCGTAATGAAAACGACATAGGAATCCGGCAGTTCTCGGTATTCCTGATCCTTGTCCAAATTTTCCACATCCATCACGCTGGAATGATATCTTGCCCGGTGCGGGTCAGCTCCATTGTCAGAGCGCTGAATCTCGATATCATATTTCTTGCCCGTGCTGTCGGTGGCATATGCATCCAGACAAATTGACCGTGCTCCAGTCACGCGCTTCAGGTCGGCCTGCGTTTCACATTTGGTCAGTATCAGATCAGGTTTACCCACAATGATGCGGAGCACCAGTTCTGCCAATGGAATATTATCCTTGAACATCCCGCGCATAACTCCTGTTTCTATTGTTTATTTTATCATAGAGCAGTCATTTTATCAACCCTCGTTCAACCACATTAGTTGGCGCTAATATAGTTCTGTACCATCATGTGCATCACCTTCTCCGTCTGCACAATTCCCTGTTCGTTGGAAAATCTAATAAACAATCGCATCGTCTGTTCGTAGCTTCCAATCGTCTTTTTGCTCAACCCCTTCAATTCACAGTGCTCTATGAACAGTTCCACATCACGTTCCAACATAAAAACAACCTCCTGGATCATCCGCTGCCGCTCAATGAATCCAGAAGGTTTATCGCTATGGAAGGTTTCAATTCATCACTATGGAATCCATAATTCTATAATTCCATAGCGATAAACATTTTTCAGCCTCCCAGAATTGCCAGATGTGCACGCAAAATATCACGTCGGCATGTGCATCCATCACACTGCTCTCTGCCGCTTATCCAGCCGCATTTTGTCAGCGATCATCGCGATGAATTCGCTGTTGGTGGGTTTTCCCCGCAGGTTGTGGATGGTATAGCCGAAGTAGCTGTTGAGGGTATCCACATCGCCCCGGTCCCACGCCACCTCGATGGCGTGGCGGATGGCCCGCTCCACGCGGCTGGCAGTGGTACCGTTTTTCTTAGCAATTTCCGGGTAGAGGCGTTTGGTTACAGCATTGATGTACTCCGGCTCGTTCATGGTGAGCAGGATGGCATCCCGCAGAAACTGATAGCCCTTGATATGAGCGGGAACACCGATCTGGTGCAGGATCTCAGTGACTGTCAGTTCATCGCTGTCCACGCTGGTATGCAGGATGCGCTTTTCCTGCCCGGCAGCCACCTTCAGCACGCGGTTTGCCAGAACCATCTCGTCAAAGGGCTTGACGAAGTAGTAAGCAAAGCCCTCGTCCAGCAGCTCCTGCACCATTTCCTCGCTCTGGAACGCCCCCGTCACAAAGAAAGAGGTGTGACGCTCACCGGCTGCATTGTACTTCTGTTTCACGGCCAGCGCATCCAGCCCGGGCATAAAGGCATCCAGCAACACCACCTGTGGCCGCACTGCAAGCATTTTCTGCAGGACCTTCAGGCCGTCTTTTTCCACCACGGTCACCTCTACGCCCTTCTGCTCCAAAGCTTCACGACAGGCTGCCGTGATCTCTGCGCCAGTATCCGACATCAAAAATTTGATCTTGTCCATCGTTCATTCCTCCAATGTGTGCGGTTTTCCTTACGTTTCTGATTTTACCATAAATTCCCATGGATTTCAACTGTTATTTTTGCCATATTATGGAATCTTCAGTCGAATCAGCCTGTTTTGTTTTACCAAATCTGCTCATTTTTCCGCCGTTGCAACCTGTTCAGCCTGCTCCAGCATGGTCTGCGCAAAAATCCCGTAGCCCCGTGTCGGATCGTTGACGAGAACATGGGTCACTGCGCCAACCAGCCGCCCATTCTGCAAAATGGGACTCCCGCTCATCCCCTGCACAATGCCGCCGGTCCGGGTAAGCAGGGCTTTGTCCACCACCCGGATGACCATATTGCGGTGCGGATCGGCATCGCTGATCTTTTCGATGCGGACATGGTAGGTACGGGGTGTTTCCCCGGCGACGGTAGCCAGGATCTGTGCATCCCCCGTCTCGACCTCCTGCGCAAATGCCACCGGCATGGTTTGCCCGGAAAAGCCTGTCCGTGTTGTGCCATAAACACCGTTTTCTCCATTGATTCGGATGCTGCCAATGGCGTGGGCGCTCAGGAACTTCCCCTTCAGCTCCCCTGGGCTGCCCACAGTGCCCATGCTGCACCCGGTGATCTCGCACGGCACGATCTCCCCGCTGCGCAGAGCGATGCTTTCGCCGGTGTCGCCGTCGCTGATGGGATGCCCCAGCCCCGCAAAGACACCCTTTTCTGGGTCCACAAAGGTCAGAGTGCCCACACCGGCAGAGGAATCCCGCACCCACATGCCTGCCCGCCACTGGGCGGCAGCAGCATCCCAGACAGGGGTCAGGGTGGTGCTGCGCTGTTCCCCGCTGCGGACATAGATGACCTCTGCGGCGCTTCCCCGGGCGGCTTCCAGCGCTTCCTTCACAGCGTCATTGTTTTCCGTCCTGATCTGTCCAATGCGGATCACGCGGTCTCCCAGACGCAGTCCCGCTGCCTTTGCCGGGTTCACTGTGCTCCCGCCGGGGCTGTCGATATCGGAAAAGCCAACGATCAGTGCCCCCTCGGAGAACATTTTGACCCCGAACGGCGTACCGCAGACCGTGACCTGCGTGCGCTCCGTGACCACCGTGCGGATATTCTTGATGGGAAGCCAGCCGCCCAGTGACAGAGTGGTCTGGTAACTGCCCACGACCTGGGTACTGGCCGCATTCTGGCTGCCGTGAAGCCCCATAGGTTCCACCCAGCCAAAGCGGGGCAATAGCAAGGCCTGCCCGGGTTCCAGATAAACACGATCCGGCAGGCGGCTGTACAGCCAACCCAGCAGCAGAAACGGCAGCAGGAGCAGATACACTGCTGTCAGTCTCAGCAATCGCTGTACTCTGTTGCGTCGTTTCACGGCCCTGCCTCCCCGGTGATAATTTGTTCTAGTATGCACCGGGAAGCCGTTGAATATGAAACGAGGAAATTTCTATCAAAATCGCTTGACTTTCCCGGGGTAATGTGGTAGTATATTCAAGCAGTCCGCAACAACGGTTTCAAGCCTCAGAAATCCAGGATTGCAACAATTTTATAGTTGTGCGAGGGTGGCGGAACTGGCAGACGCGCACGTTTGAGGTGCGTGTGGTTTATCCTTGGGGGTTCGAGTCCCCTCCCTCGCATAAAAGAAAGCCCACGGTCTAGCGATAGATCGTGGGCTTTTCTTATGCTTTCCAACCAAAGCCGCAAACAAAACGGCAGGCCCGGATTCTATCCAAGGACCTGCCGTTTTGTGTATGCAGGAGAAGGGACTTGAACCCTCACTCACTGGGAACTGGTGCCTAAAACCAGCGCGTCTGCCATTCCGCCACTCCTGCATGGAGAACTTATTTAGTTTATCAATTTTTGCGGGAAATGTCAATTCCTCTGCCTGCTTTTGTATTCTACAAATTTTCAGCGGGTCATATCCTATAAGAGATACTGCAGATCCAATGTGATCTGTCAAGGAGGTTTGGGAGATGGTTTCATGGCTGAGAGCAAACGGGAAGATTTTATTTCGCGGGGCAGCTCTGCTTCTGGCGGGCGCAGCGGCAGGCTTTGGGCTGGGCCTGTTCTTTGCTGTGCCGGCGGGGCCCGGCTGCCAGGAAAGCGACCTGACCCCGGTACCGGATACCGGCTTTGTCTCCCCTGCTCCGGAGGCAGCCCCTGCAAGCTCATTGCCGCAGGAGGAGCCGATGCCGGAGAAATGGGTCTGCCTGACCTTTGATGACGGCCCCAGCAAAACGACCCCGGCGGTTCTGGATGCGCTGAACGCCGCCGGGGTCAAGGCCACCTTTTTTGTGGTGGCCACGGGCTACAATGAAAAGTATCTGCCGCTCATTGCGGATGCGGCGGCGGCAGGCCACCAGATCGCGCTGCATTCCGCATCCCATGAATACAGCGACATCTACCAGAGTGCAGATGCTTACTGGCAGGATATCGAGCTGTTGAAAGAGCGCATCTCGCCCTATGTCAACACAGCTTCTCTGCATTACCTGCGCTTTCCGGGCGGCAGCACCAACACGGTCAGCCGTCGCTACGGCGGGCGCGGTGTGATGGCCGAGCTGAAACAGCAGTGTGCCGAGAAGGGATATGCCTATGTAGACTGGAATGTCTGCGCTGAGGATGCCGTGGGCGGCAAGCCCAGTGCCGGGACCATCTACCGGAATGTGGTGCGTGAGACCGGCGAGCAGACCCAGTGCATCGTTCTGATGCATGATTCTGCCACCACCCGCACCACCGCCGAGGCGCTGCCGGACATCATCCAATGGTATCGGGATCAGGGGTTCACATTCTGCCGCGTAGAGCAAGTGCTCCCAGCACCATAGCGGCCACTGCCACAGGGAGCAGCCGCCGTAGCCAGCGCAGCAGGCGTTCCCGCCTGAGCGGCAGTCCCGTTTTGAGAGATTCCGGGAAGAGTGCTTCGCAGCAGATAGAATCGCAATAGCGGCCCTGCCCGCGCCATGCCTTATACCGGATACCGTGCCACTCAAACTCCGGGTACATTCCCCCTTTTGTGATGCAGACGGGGCTCCCTTGAGCTTCCCCATAGCGCAGCAGCACGGCTGCAAAATCCTCCGGGGTATTGATGGACTGTTCCGATACGATGAAAAAGCGTTTTTTCTGTTCATTTTCTGCCACGGTACGGTAATCCCTGAGCCAGCCGGAGAAAAATCTGCCCGGCTCCTGCGGATCCTGCATCCGTTTCAGGCAGTCGTCCACATCCAGCTGATCCACCTGAGGAGCCTGTTGGGTCAGCTCTGCGCAAAAGCGGATCGCACCCGCCAGCTGAGCCGCCTGCTGCTCCAGTACCTCCTGCTGTGCCTGAAGTGCTTCGCTCAGCGGCTGTTCCCCGTTGAGGACCCTCTGTATTACGGGCAGCGGCATATCCAGCATCCGAAGCATCCGGATCAGTTTCAGGGTCCGGATATCCCCGGCGGTGTAATCCCGGTAGGCATTGCCCCGGTTACGGGCAGGGGTCATCAGCCCTTCTTTTTCGTAGAAGCGGATGTTGGGGCTGGAAACTCCACTCTGTTCCGCAGCCTGTTTGATGTTCATTTGCTTCACCTCCGCCCTTACACTACACCATAAAGTCGGTTGAAGGTCAAGCATTTTTCAAAAAATAGCGCAAAAATGCCCCGGCGGGCGCAAAACCTGCCGGGGCATTCATTCTGGATCGCGCTTACTGTGCGTTGTTGAACAGGGAGAAGGCACGGTAAGCCATGTACAGGTCGTTCTTATGGATGACCTCGAAGGGAGCGTGCATGGACAGCACAGGCACACCGATATCCAGCACGGGGATGCCGCGGTTTGCGACATACTTGGCGATGGTGCCGCCGCCGCCCAGATCCAGACGGCCCAGCTCACCGATCTGCCATGCAACGTTGCCGTTGTCCAGCATCCGGGTGATATCACCGACCAGCTCAGCGCAGGCATCGCTTGCGGAGCCCTTGCTGCCGCCGCCGGTGTACTTGAAGATGGCAACGCCGCGGCCTGCATAAGTGCCGTTCATAGGCTCGAATGCACTTGCCCAGGTGGGATCGTAGGCAGCGGTCACGTCAGCGGACAGGCAGACGCTGTGACGGAAGGCCAGGATATCATCCTGACCGGCGGTACGGCAGAGCTCCTGCATGAAGTGGAAGGCGTACATGCTCTGCATACCGGTCACGCCGTCGGAGCCGATCTCTTCCTTATCGGTCAGGACGCAGACAGTGGTGTAAGCGGGGTTCTTGGTCTCGATCTCGGCCATCAGTGCAGGATAAGCGTCCACACGGTCATCGTGGCCATAGCCGCCCACCATGGAGCGGTCGAAGCCAACGTCGCGGCTCTTGTAAGCCGGGGTGATTTCGATCTCAGCGCGCATGAACTCCTTCTCAGTGATGCCGTACTTCTCGTTGAGCAGGATCATGGTGTTCAGCTTGACAGCTTCCTTGACGTTCTCGTCATCAACAGCATCGGAGCCGATGAGGATGTTCAGCTCCTCAGCCTTGATGCCGTCCTTCAGGGGACGGGCGTTCTGCTCGGCACCCAGATGGGGCAGCAGGTCGGTGATGCAGAAGACGGGATCGTTCTCATCCTCGCCCACACGGACGGTGACGGTGGAGCCATCCTCACGGGTGAACACGCCGTGGATGGACAGAGGGATAGTGCCCCACTGATACTTGCGGATACCACCGTAGTAATGGGTCTTGAAGTAGCTCAGGTGGTCGGACTCATACAGCGGGGTGGGGCGCAGGTCCAGACGGGGGCTGTCGGTGTGGGCAATGACCAGATGGAAGCCATCCTCAAAGCTCTTGGTACCGATGGTGGAAGCCACCACAGCCTTGTTGCACTGGACAAAGTAGATTTTGTCACCGGGCTTGTAGGTCTTTTTTGGGTCGAACTGCTGGTAGCCTGCATCCTTGAGCATCTGCTCGCTCTCGGCGGCGACCTCGCGCTCGGTCTTGCCTGCATCCAGGAACTTCTTGTAGCCCTCGGCAAAGTCGTGGGCCTTCTGCTTCACGTCAGCGTCCTTATCGGTGACGTAAGCAGGCTTATAGAGCAGCTTTTCGGCCAGCTGCTGGTTCGGAGTTTTTTCTGCCATAGAATTTCTCCTGCCTTTCTCTTTCGGTATTCCTAAATATTTCAAACCGGCACAAGCCGGTTCAAGCGGGTTTGCAGCCTGCTCAGGCTCCGTACAGCTCGGTGTACTTGGCATAGCAGGCGGTGATCTTTTCCACATAGTGGTGCATCTGGTTATAGGGGAAACCCGACAGGGTCAACCCGTCCTCCGAGTGTTCTTCCTTCTGGAGCAGGGCATCCACAGTGCCCCACCCGCTGTGGTAGGCTGCGGCGGCCGTGGAGATATCGCCGTTGTAACGCACCAGGCAGAGGTGGAGGTAATAGCATCCAAAGCGGATGCTCACATCCGGGTCGTACAGGTCGCCAAAGGAAACCTCCTCCCCCAGGCCCAGCTTACTGCGGAGCCAGAGGAAGGTCTCCTCCGTCATCTGCATCAGGCCGCGCGCATCGACACTGGAAGTTGCGCCCGGGTCAAAGCCGCTCTCGGTGCGGATGAAGGAATAGACCAGCAGCGGGTCAAGGTCATACTCGGCAGCGTACTGCTCCACAAGGTCGTTGTATTTCTGCGGGTAGAGCCGCTGTTCCACCTGACGGCGCACCGGCGGCAGCGCCAGCAGGACCACACAGAGCAGAAAGAGCAGCACCAGCGTTTTCAAAAACTTTTTCAAAGCGAAGTGTCCGCGCCCCCTTTCCGTGCACCCTCAGCCTGCAGCTGCTCACAGAGCGCCGCTGCCGCCGCTTCCAGAGAAGCAAGGTCAGCATCGTTGCGCAGGACAAGATCGGCCCTGGCAAGCAGGACTTCTTCTGGGGTCTGGGCGTTGAGCCGCCGTGCCGCCATTTCCGGGGCAATGCCGTCCCGGGCCGCAATGCGGGCCACACTGGTGGCAAAGGGCGCAGTGACCACGCAGAGGTGGTCGCACTCTTTCTCCGCATCAGTGCCCACGATCACAGCTCCGTCTATCACAAAAAGCGGTGCTCCGGCTTCCCGGGCGGCCTGCTTCAGTCTGCAGACCCGCCGGATGATCTCCGGAAGCACGAGGGAATCCAGAGCAGCCTTTCCTTCCGGCGCAGCAAAGGCGCGGTCTGCCAGCAGGCGGCGGTTCAGGCTGCCGTTGGCATACAGGATATCTGCCCCGAACCGCTGAGCCAACACTGGCAGCAGCGGAGAACCGGGCAGCAGGATCTCGCGGGAGATCTGGTCGGCATCCACCAGCGGGACACCGTGGGCGGCAAACACCGCCGTCACAGTCGATTTGCCGCAGCCGCTGCGGCCGGTGATCCCAAGCGTGATCATAGCTGGATCACCCGGAACGCTGCCGCACGGATCAGGCGGTTGTACACCGCCATGGACAGGCCGTCCTTTTTCGGGCAGCGGGCATAGACCACCCCGTCCCCCTGCTCATCCAGGGCACGCAGGCTGCGGAAGATATGCTTTGCCTGATCGGCACCATCGCCCTCCCTGCCATACTCCACGCAGGGCCAGCCGAGCTTTTCGGCCTCGCCGGTAAAGCAGAGGCAGCTGGGGTTCTGGTCGGCATGGGCATCCACATAGGCCTTGAACTGCTCAAAGGTGCCGTCCAGCAGGGTGACATCTGCCTTAGGGGCGTAATGCTTATACTTCATGCCGGGGCTGCGGACAACAGCACCCTCGGGCAGCTTCTCGAGGATGGCTTTGGAGACTTCGACCTCCTCACCCAGAGCGCGCTCCAGATCTTCCAGCGTGATATGGCCAGGGCGGAACAGGGTGGGCTTTTCGCCTACCACAGAGATCACGGTGCTCTCCACACCCACATCGCACTCGCCGCCATCCAGGATCAGGGGCAGACGGCCATCCATATCGGTGAACACATCCTGTGCGTTGGTGGGGCTGGGCTTGCCGGAAAGGTTCGCGCTGGGGGCCGCAAAGGCACAGCCGCTCTGCGCAATGACAGCCCGTGCCACCGGGTGGCTGGGCATCCGGATGCCCACCGTGTCCAGACCGGCACAGCACTCCGCGGCCACCTCCGGGCCGCGGGGCATGATGATGGTCAGAGGGCCGGGGCAGAACGCGGCCATCAGCAGCTGGGCACGCTCAGGCACCTCGCTGACAAGGCCGGGCAGCATCTCCGGGCCGGTGACATGGACGATCAGGGGGTTGTCCTGCGGGCGGCCCTTGGCCACAAAGATCTTTGCGACTGCCGCGCCGTTGCGCGCATCGGCGGCAATGCCGTAGACCGTCTCGGTGGGCAGGGCCACCAGCTCCCCTCTGCGCAGCAGATCAGCCGCTTTGGCGATTGCTTCGCCCTCAGCAGGTAAAATTTCAGTTTTCATTTTCATGCGATTCATCGTTCTTTCTGTCTGTAAAGCAAAAATACTTTTCAATCATAAAATCAACACAAGCACGTTATTCTTTTCATCGCGGTATCATTCAACCTGTGCGTTGAGCTGCCGCAGTTTTTCGGCCTGTTCATGGGTTGCCAGTGCATCAATGATCTCGTCCAGATTTCCGTCCATGATCTTATCCAGATTGTGGACCGTCAGGCCGATGCGGTGGTCGGTGCAGCGATCCTGCGGGAAGTTGTAAGTCCGGATCTTCTCGCTACGATCACCGGTTCCCACCTGCCCCGCGCGGTTGGCATTGATGGCATCCTGCTGTTCCTTCTGCTTCTGGGCCAGCAGGCGGCTGCGCAGGATCTCCAGCGCCTTATCCTTATTCTGGAACTGGCTGCGCTCGTTCTGGCACTCCACCACCATTCCGGTGGGGATGTGCGTCACCCGGATGGCGCTGGACGTTTTGTTGATGTGCTGGCCGCCCGCACCCGAGGAGCGGAAGGTATCGATGCGCAGATCCTTGGGGTCGATGACAAGATCCACCTCTTCGGCCTGCGGCATCACCGCCACGGTTGCCGTGGAGGTGTGGATGCGGCCCTGCGTTTCGGTCTCGGGCACACGCTGGACACGGTGCACTCCGCTCTCATACTTGAGCCGGTTATAGGCCCCTGCGCCGTTCACGGCAAGAATGGCTTCCTTGACACCGCCCAGCTCCGTCTCGTTGAGGTTCAGCACCTCCAGCTCCCAGCCCCTGCTCTGGACGTACATGGTGTACATCCGCATCAGGCTGTGGGCAAACAGCGCGGCCTCTTCGCCGCCCGCACCGCCGCGCAGCTCCATGATGACGCTTTTATCATCGTTGACATCCTTGGGCAGCAGCAAAATTTTGAGATTATTTTCCAGCTGCGCCACTTCCTGACTTTTTTCGCCGATCTCCTGCTGTACCATTTCCTTAAAGTCCGGATCAAGAGCCTCGCCCTCGAGCAGGGCTTTGGCCTGAGCAAGATGATCCTGCGCCGTGGTCAGGGCCTGATAGGCCTGCACCACGGGTTCCGCCTCGTGATACTCCTGCATCAGGCGGCGGAACAATGCGGGATCTGCCGCAGTTTCCGGCTGGTTCAGGCGGATGGAAAGTTCTTCAAACCGGTGGCTGACAGCCTCCATTTGGGAAAGCAGTCTTGACATACTGTGCAGTTCTCCTTACATGACCCAATGGTTACTCGGCAGCGCCGGGCTTGAGCACTTTCTTGATGTTTTTTTCAATTTTCGCGCGGGGCAGCATGACCTCACGGCCGCAGCCCGTGCAGCGGATCTTGAAATCCATACCGACCCGGAGCACCTCGAAGCTGGAAGCTCCGCACGGGTGTTTTTTGCGGGTCTGGATGGTATCTCCCACTGCGATATCCATGTTTCTTTCCCTCCTGCCGCCCCTTTGCGGGGCAGTACCCTGTGCAGCAGGTTTCTATGCCGCACATACAGATATAGTATAAACCAAACTCGTATAAAATGCAATTGTCCGCGCATAGAGTTTTAATGCCGACACCTGCTTTGTGTGCCGACGTGCAGCGGAAAACGCTAAAATAACATAGAAAGAGGAACAAACCATGATGCAGACATTTCGTACTGAAGGCAATTACCGTTCCGCAGACCGGCTCAGCCCCGCAGAATTGCGCGCCGCCATCGCCAGCCGCGAAATTTTACAGAGCACTGCCCTTGCCTTTGACACCCAGCGCCAGCTCCGGTTCGATCTGGGCGGGGTAAAGGCCGTGATGCCCTTTGGTCAGTGTGCCGATGGGGCTGAGAGCGGCACCGTGCGGGACATTGCGGTACTGACGCGGGTGGGCCGCCCCACCTGCTTTGTGATCGAAGGGATGGAGACCGGGGAAAACGGCCAGCCCTGCTACCTGCTTTCCCGGGCTGAGGCACAGCGGATGTGCAAGGCAGAGTATCTGGACACCTTACAGCCCGGGGACATCCTGCCCTGCACTGTGACCCACATCGAGCCGTTTGGTGCCTTTTGTGACGTTGGGTGCGGCATCAGCGCCCTGCTGCCCATCGACTGCATGTCGGTCAGCCGCATCTCCTCCCCTGCCGACCGGGTGAGTGTGGGCCAGCAGATCCTGTGCGCCATCAAAAACCGGGACGTGCAGGGGCGGTTCGTGCTGAGCATCCGGGAGCTGCTGGGCACCTGGGAGGAGAACGCCGCCGGGTTCACCGTGGGCGAGACCGTGGTGGGCATTGTGCGGAGCGTGGAGGAATACGGCACCTTTGTGGAGATCGCCCCCAATCTGGCCGGCCTTGCCGAGACCTGCCCCGACCTGCACCCCGGGCAGGCGGTGAGCGTCTACATCAAAAACATCCTGCCCGATAAAATGAAGATCAAGCTGGTCATCGTCAACCACAGCCTGGGCCAGAGCCACCGGTTCGACCTGCGCTATTTCATCACCGAGGGGCATATCGACCACTGGCTGTATTCCACCCCCGAAAGCCGCAAGCGCATTGAGACAGATTTTGCGGTTGCGGCTTGCAATCCGGTCTGAAACCCTTTATACTATAAGAAAGTGATTCTTTACGGCCTGCCCTGAGGCAGTGCCGGGCAGCAATTTGAAATGACAGGGGGATGTGCAGAACGATGGCCGCCAACGATGCTTTTACCGCCGGTGTTCGTCCCGGCGGGCTGACCGACAGCACGGAGATCCGGTTGCTGTTGTGTTATCTGGTGAAAAATGCCGGGCCGATCACCCGGACGGAGATCGAGAACGCGCTGATGGAAGAACAGCTGGTCAACTATTTTGAGATCGGCTCCTGTCTGGATGATATCACCCGCCAGCAGCTGGTCACGCTGAAGGAAGATCGCTATTCCATCACCGAAAAAGGACGCAAAGTCGCGCAGGAGCTTGCCTATGACCTGCCCCGCAGTGTGCGGGAGCGCGCGGTGGCGGCGGTTCTGCGCAGCCAGACCTGGGCCCGCAAGGAAGCCGAGTACAGCGCCCGTATCACCGAAAAGCCGGACGGCCACTGCTCCATCCGCTGCACCATCAAGGCACTGGATCAGGAGCTGTTTTGTCTGGACATCGGCACGCCAGACCGGCTGAGTGCCGATCTGGTCAAGAAGCAGTTCATCCTCAAGGGCAACGAGATCTATCAGATGCTCATCACCAAACTGACAGAGTAATAAAGAAACGGGGCTGTTGCAAAAACAGTCCCGTTTCTTTTAGTTCCAGCACGCTGCGGCGATCAGTTCCAGCACACTGCCCGCAATGCAACGGGCCTTATCCGAGATGAGGAAGCAGTTTTCCAGCTCTGCGCGGCGGGGGTCCACATCGGCCACCTTGAATCCTTTGGTCACCGGGTAGCCATCCCGCAGCAGACCCCGCAGGATGCCGGAGATCTGTGTGACCACCGGCAGACGCTGACCGTCCGGCGTTTCGATCTCGGCCACAGCCTCGCCCGCCTCCACAAAATCAGCGATAGAATGCAGGTTGCGGAAGATACCCGCGGCCTGTGCATGAAGCACACGCTCGGCACCATAGCCACCGATGATGCCCGGCACGCCGGAGTTGGGTGCGGCAGATCCTTCCCGGATGATGCGGCCCAGCTTGTGGCCGCGCTTGGTCTCCACCACCACGTCCACATCCTGCCCCGCCGCAAAGCCGGGGCCAAGGGCAATGGTCAGCGGAGCCATCTCCCGGGTGGTGCCCAGATTTTTCTTTGCGATGATGGCATCCACCAGAACAGCAGGCCTTGCCTGCGGCAGGCAAGCACCCGTTGGGTCTATCAGGACCGGCACTGCGTTCTGTGCCCAGACGGCATCGGCATCCGCCAGCGTCTCCACCCGGATGCCCCGCATTCCTTCCACAGCGGTCTCGCCTTCGTAAACAGCCTCACAGAGAGACACCTGCCGACGGATGGCGGCGGGATGGGCTGTTTCCAGCACCAGCACCCGCAGCCCCGCCGACCAGAGCCGATGCACAACGCCGGTGGCAAGGTCTCCCCCGCCCCGGACAACGATCAGGTCATCACGCTTCATGGCTCATTCCTCCGGTTCCAGACGCTGCAAAAAGACTTCCATGGAGCCGCCGCAGGCCGCAATGGCCGCGGCATCGCTGGCCCCCTCTGTGGTAAAGGCGGCCAGCCTGCACGGGACAGCCCCCGGCTCCAGCAATTCCCGCGCCAGCTGCTGGGTGCGGTATTCCATGATGCCGCCGCCCACACTGCCCACGGCAGAGCCATCGGGCAGGACCAACATCTTGGAGCCTTCCTCCCGTGGCGTAGAGCCATGGCGGCCTACGATGGTCGCCAGCACCGCCGGAGCGGTCTGCTGTTCCAGCGCGGCCAGCAGCGCCGGGGAAAAGCCCTCGGTCTGCTGGCGGCTGTTTTTAACGGAGACGATCTCCGCAAGAATAGAAAGTGCAATCTCCTGTGCGGTTTTTGCGCCAATGGAAAGCCCAATGGGCGCGTGCAGGGCATCAATGCGCTCTTGCGGCAGCCCCAGCTCGGCCAGTTGTGTGTGCACCAGAGCCGCACGCTTCCGGCTGCCCATCATGCCCACATAGGCGGCGGGCTTTTGCAGAATAGAACGCAGGCAGGCAATATCACAGCTGTGGGCACGGGTCACGACCACAAAGTATGTCTCCTGCCCGCCGGGGATCTGCGCAAGCCCCTCTGTAAAGGGCAGGCAGAGCACAGCATCGGCCCCGGCCTGACGCAGCTCCTCCGCAAACTCGGGGCGGTCCTCCAGCGCTGTGACCGGCAGGCCCAGCAGCTTTGCCAGCCGCACCACCGACGCGCCCACATGGCCGCCGCCGCAGACCACAAGCCGCGGAGCCGCGCCAAAGCGTTCCACAAAGATGCGATGTCCGGCTGATTTCAGAATTCCACTGGAGGTCACAGCCGCCAGGGCAGGCAGATGCTCCCCCCAGAACGCAGGCAGTTTCTCCGGCCAGACCGGTGCTGTGTTCCGCAGCAGGACACGTTCCCCCTGCGACGGGCCTTCCAGCACCGTGGCCAGCAGAAAATCCCCCTCCCGGTCATGGAGTGCATTGAAAAAAGAACGGTTTCCCATCCAATTCTCCTTTATTTGTTATTGTTCTACCACCGCTGCGGCATCATAGGCAGCGGGGTCGATGCGGCTCTGCCACAGCTGCCAGTCCTCGGGCGGCATCCGCCACGCAAGGCCGCACCCGGCAGAGAGCTCCCGGGGCAGCGGAATGAGCCGCCCGGGGATGCGTTCCGCTTCGCAGTGTTTTTCCCATGCCATCGCTTCCACTGTGGTGCGGAAGGATAACACGATATAGGGTCTCTTTGCACGCATTATTTATTCCTCCGCCAGGCTGCGCACCGCACGGGCAGCGGCAAGCGCCTCCTCCCGGGTGTTGGTGTGGGAGAAGCTGAACCGCACCACACCCTGCTCCACGGTGCCCAGCGCCTTGTGCATCAGCGGAGCACAGTGCGCACCGGCCCGCACACAGATGCCGTACTCTTCCCAGAGCGCATCCGCCACCCGGGCGGAATCCTCGCCCGCCAGGTTCAGTGAGACGATGGGCGCACGCGGCGCAGTGAAGTCACCATAAAGCCGCACACCGGGAATTTCCCGGACAGTTTCGTAAAACAGGCGTGCAAGCGCATTTTCTTTTGTTTCCAACGCTTCCACGCCCTGTGTCAGGAGCCAGCGCACCCCGGCCCCCAGCCCGGCGATCCCCGGCACATTCAGCGTTCCGGCTTCCAAAGCAGTGGGCATTTCGACGGGGTGGCGTTCATCAAAGCTGTGGACTCCGCTGCCGCCCACCACAAGGGGGGCAACCTGCAGCCCGGGCCGGACATACAGCCCGCCGGTGCCCTGCGGGCCCAGCAGCGCCTTGTGCCCGGTAAAGCAGAGCACATCGATCCCCAGGGCCTGCACATCCACCGGCATGGCACCCGCTGTCTGGGCGGCATCCACGAGAAACAACAGGCCGTGCTTTTTTGCAAAAGCGGATACGAACGCCAGGTCCGTGCGGTTTCCGGTGACATTGGAAGCACCGGTCACAACCACTCCCCTGGTGTTTGGACGGAGCAGCTGCTCAAACTGCGCATAGCAGAGCACACCGTTTGCGTCCACATCCACAAAACTCACCTCACCCCCCTGCCTTTGGAGGCGGTAGAGGGGCCGCAGGACGGAATTGTGCTCACAGACCGTAGTGATGACATGATTCCCCGGGCCAAAGAGCCCGTTGATGGCCGTGTTCAGTGCCTGGGTCGCATTGGATGCAAAGGCGATGCAGGCCGGGCCTTCGGCGTGGAAGAGCCGGGCCAGCGCTTCCCGGGTCTCGTAGACGACACGGGAGGCGTGCAGGGTGGGCGCATGGGCTCCACGGCCCGGGTTGCCCGCTGTCTGCAGAGCATCCAGCATCGCCTGCCCCACCTCCGGGGGCTTATGCAGGGTGGTTGCGGCGTTATCAAGGTAGATCACGGTTTGACCACGTTCCCGGCGTTCAGCATCTTTTCAGCGATGACATACATATTGGTCACGCCGCCCACGGCCAGCTTCTCCGTTATGCCGTAGTAGTTCAGGCAGGTGCCGCAGGTCAGGATCTCCACGCCCTCAGCTTCCAGTGCCTTCAGGTCTTCCAGCATGGGCGAACCCTCACAGGTCAGGGATGCGCCGCCGTTGTAGAAGAGGATCGTCTTGGGCAGCTTGTCCTGCTGGGTCAGGGAGAACACGAAGGCCTTGAGCAGGGTCTTGCCCAGCTCCTCGGCCCCTTCCCCCATCTTGTCGGACGCGATGACCACCACTGTATCGGTGCGGGCATCCGGGATGCAGGTTTCCGCTTCTGCCTGCTGTTTCACCTTGCCCGGCACAGCGGTCTCCGCAACGGGCGTGTCCTTGATGGTAAAGCGGACACGGTATTCCTGTTCGGCCAGTTTTTCGGAGCTGGACAGATAGCCCTTCTGCTGGGCCATCTTGGTCAGGTTCTGGACAGCGATCTCATTGTCCACCAGCACTTCCACCTCGCCGGGGCCGTGCAGCTCTGCAATGGCCTTTTTGGCCTTGACCACGGGCAGCGGACAGGCATCTCCACGGGCATCAATCTTGATCATCGGTTGTTCCTCCCTCATTCGTATGTTACTGTGATCTCCGGTGTCTGCTTTTCCCCAATGGTGCCCACGATCTTTGCGGGTAGACCCGCCGCCTGCAGTTCTGCTTCCAGGGCAGCGGCATCCTGCGGGGCCACGGCAAACAGCAGGCCGCCGGAGGTCTGGGGATCAAACAGGATCTCTTCCATCGGGAATGGCACTTTCTCAAACCGGACAAAGGGCCCGGTATGATTGCGGTTGCGCTGACCGGCGGCGGTGTACAGGCAGGCATCTGCGGCCTCCCACGCACCGGGCAGTACCGGCACCGTATGGGCATCAATGACGCAGGAGAGCTTTTCCCCCATCATCTCGTGCAGATGGCCCAGGAAGCTGAACCCGGTCACATCCGTGGCGGCGTGCACCTCGTACCTGCGTGCGATCTCTGCCGCCGTTTTGTTCAGGGTGGTCATGGAACGGACGGCGGCTTCCATCTGCTCCGGAGCGGCTTCGCCCACCCGGTTGGCGGTGCAGATCAGCCCCACGCCAAGCGCCTTGGTCAGAAGGAGCTTGTCGCCCGGGCGGCCGGTATCGTTGGCCGTCAGGCGGTGCGGGTCTACCAGACCGGTCACCGACAGGCCGTACTTCACGCCGGTATCGGCAATGGAGTGCCCACCCGCCAGCGTGCCCCCGGCTTCGGCCACCTTTTCGGCACCGCCGCGCAGAATCTCCCCCAGCACGTTCAGATCCATGCTCTCGGAGAAGCAGACAAGATTCAGTGCCGTTTTGACCTCACCGCCCATGGCGTAGACATCGCTCAGGGCATTGGCCGCGGCGATCTGCCCGAAGGTATAGGGGTCATCGACCATCGGCGGGAAGAAATCCACCGTCTGCACCAGGGCAATATCCTCGGTAATGCGGTAGACGGCAGCATCGTCCCGGCTGTCGTAGCCAACCAGAAGGTCGGGGTCTTTTTCGCCCCGGGGCAGCTTTTCCAGAATGCGGCTCAGTACCCCGGCACCCAGCTTTGCGGTGCATCCGCCGCCGGTGCAGAAGACAATGGGGCCCTGTTCTGCCATTTCATGCACGCTCCCTTTCATCAAAATAAGTCAACATGCCCTGCACCTCATATTTTTCGCGCAGGAGCGCGAGGATCTGTTCTCCGGCAGCAATGCGGGCGGGGTCATCCGCCTGATTGAGCACCACAGAAAAACGGCGGTTTCCCACCAGTTTTCGTCCTCCCTGCTCACTGGCCAGCAGCCTTGCCAGCAGCTCCGGGGTCAGAAGCGTTTCGGGGGCAGCGCCCAGCAGGGCGCAGGCCTGCTCCAGCCGGAAGCAGACCTCCCGCAGAGGTCTGCCCAGTGCGGACAATCCGGCCACAGCCAGCACGATATCGCTTTCCGGCAGCAGCACCGGTTCATGGGCCGCCGGAACTTTGCAGGGCATCCGTTTTGCACCGTCCGCTTCCAGAAGAACCATATCCGCCTGTGCCATCCAGCGGGTCAACTGCTCCGGCGGCAGGGCGGTCAGCTTGCCCTGCTCTGCCGGGACACCGGCCACGGCATATCGCCCTGCTGCCCAGAGGGACGCAAGAGCAGCCTCATCTGCGGCATAATTCTCCCCCGGCTGCCGGATGTGGGTGGTGGTGCTCACCAGCACCCGCCAGCCTTTGGCGGCACAATGCCGGGCAAAGGCATAGAGCAGGGTGGTTTTTCCGCCGCCGCCCACCAGCGAGACCACATGGCCCTTTTCAGCCAGAAACGGAAACTGTTTTTCCGAAAGCATCAGCGGTTTTCTTCCACCGCCATGGCGATCTGCTCCGGGGTGATGGGCAGCTCATAGAAGCGGGTGCCGATGGCATTGTAGATGGCATCCGCGATGGCGGGCAGCGGGGTGTTGATGACCACCTCACCGATGGATTTTGCACCAAACGGGCCATTGGGCTCGTAGCTGCTCTCAAACTCCACCCGGATGTGGCCGATGTCCACACGGGCGGGGATCTTATACTGCATAAAGGAATTTTCCATCGGCCAGCCCTTGGCATCGTAGGTGATGTTCTCGGTCAGGGCCATGCCAATGCCCTGCAGGATGCCGCCCTCGGCCTGCACACGGGTCAGGTTGGGGTTGATGGGGGTGCCGCAGTCCACGCAGGCGGCATAATCCACCACCTTGACCTCGCCGGTCTCCTTGTCCAGCTCAATTTCAGCTGCACCGACCATGTAGGGCGGGGGCGAAAGGGGCGAGGTGTGGGTCTCGGTGATCTCCAGCGGCACCATGTGGCCAAACTGGGAGGCGAAGGCCACCTCGGAAAGAGAGACCCGCTTCTCCGGGTCTGCGTTCAGGGAGACGAACTTGCCGTCAAAATCCACGGCATCTTCGGTCGTCTGGAGCAGCTCCGCGCCCAGCTTGCAGGTCTGGCCGCGCAGCCGCAGGGCACACTTCTCCACTGCCTTGCCGGTGACATAGGTGGTAGAGGAAGCGTAGGAGCCGGAATCATAGGGCGAGGTATCGGTATCCGCGCCAAAGACGGTGATATTGTCCAGGTCACAGTCCAGCACCTCGGCGGCGATCTGAGCCAGCGTGGTGTCACAGCCGGTGCCCATATCGGCCGCGCCGATGATGAGGGAGTAGAACCCGTCATCGTTTACCTTGAGGGTGGCGCTGCCCACGTCCATGCCGGAAATGCCGGAGCCCTGCATGGCCATGCCCATACCCACGGCGCGCACCTTGCCATTGCCAAGGTCGCGCACAGGGTACTTGTTGTCCCAATCGATCATCTCGTGGACTTTTTTCAGGCAGCGGTCCAGCGCGCAGCTGGTGTTCACAGCGCCGTAATAGGCGGGCATCACATCGCCCTCTTTGACGATGTTCATTTCGCGGATCCTGAAGGGGTCCATGTGAAGTCTGGCGGCCAGCTCGTTGACGGCAGATTCCACTGCAAACAGGCCCTGGGTCGCACCATAGCCGCGGTACGCACCGGCAGACATGTGGTTGGTGTAGACCACGTCGCTGACAAAACGGAAGGCTTCGGCCTTGCCATACAGCGGAATAGACTTGTGACCGGAAAGGCCCACCGTTGTGGGGCCGTGCTCACCATAAGCACCGGTGTTGGACAGGGTGTAGAGGTCGATGCCCTTCACGATGCCGTCCTTGGTGGCACCCAGACGGACGTGCATCTCCATCTCATGGCGGGGCGAAGATGCGGTCTGGCTCTCTTCGCGGGTGAAGATCAGCTTGCAGGGCTTCTTGGTCTTCCAGGTAACAAAGGCCGGATAGATGGCCGAGACCGCCGTCTGCTTGGCACCAAAGCCGCCGCCGATGCGGGGTTTGATGACGCGGATCATGGATTTGGGGATGTGCAGGGCGTTTGCCACATTGCGGCGGGTGTGGAACACGATCTGGGTCGAGCTGAGGATGTTCAGCCGTCCATACAGGTCCATCCAGCAGCAGGTGCGGAAGGTCTCCATCATGGCCTGCTGGCAGGCCTTGGTGTGGTAGACACGGTCGATGACAACATCGCACTTTGCCAGCACGGCATCGATGTCGCCGTCGCCGCACGCATCGTGGGCACAGAGGTTGCGCTTGTTGTCGGCACCCACGGGGCTCAGGCTCTCCCAGTTGTCCTCCGGGTGGACAAGGATGGGGTTGTCCTTCGCAGTGTGGAAATCCAGCACCGGCTCCAGCACCTGATACTCCACCTTGATGAGCTTCATGGCCTTCTCGACACACTTCTCATCCTTACCCACCACAATGGCCACCACATCCCCCACAAAGCGGACGTGGCGGTCGATGACCAGGCGGTCGTAGGGGCTGGCTTCGGGGTAGGTCTGGCCGGCCTGCGTGTAGCGGCGGGCGTTCTGGTCCACATCCTCCCAGGTGAAGATGGCCTCGATGCCAGGCACCTTTTTGGCCACGGACGTGTCGATGCGCTCCACCATGGCGTTGGCATGGGGCGAACGGTACAGCTTAACGATCAGGCAGTCTGCCGGGGCCAGATCATCCATGTAAACGGGCTTGCCGGTCACAAGCTGCATGGCATCCTTTTTGCGGAATGCTTTGTTGACGTTTTTCATTCGGCACCCTCCTGTTTTGCTTTTTTCCAGGCGAGGAAATTCTGGATGCCCCGCAGCTGACCCTCGTAGCCGGAGCAGCGGCAGAGGTTGCCCGCGAGATATTCCTTGATCTCCTCCTCAGTGGGGTATTCCTTTTCCCGGAAGAGGGCGAGGGCGTTCATAATAAAGCCCGGGTTGCAGAAGCCGCACTGCTCCGCACCCTGATCGGCGATAAAAGCACCGAACTCAGCAGCCTCCTCCTGCAGGCCCTCCAGCGTGGTCACCCTGTGGCCGTCGGCACGGGCTGCCAGCACAGAGCAGGACAGCACCGGCACATCGTCCAGAAAGACGGTGCACAGGCCGCAGTTGGAGGTCTCGCAGCCGCGCTTGACGCTGTAACAGCCGTGTGCGCGGACAAAATCGATGAGCAGGGTGTCCGGTGCGGCCTCTGCCGTGACTTTGGTTCCGTTCAGAATAATATTCACCTGCATCTTGTCTCACCTGTTCCCTTCCAATTTCAGCACAGCGCGCTTGACCAGCACCCCGGCCAGATGATTGCGGTATTCCGCACTGCCGCGCATGTTGCTCTCCGTCCGGATGTTTGCCCGCACCTCAGCGGCAAAGCGGGCGGCGGTCAGCTCCGGCGTTTCGACGGCATTGGGCTGCAGGGTATACAGCACTGCCTTGCCGGGCCGGGCACCAATGGCGACCCGGAAGCCCCCGGCCGTTTTCGCGGCGGCACAGGTCAGCACCGGAAAATCCGTCTGGCTGTTGCGCACCGACTGATAGCAGAATGCTGCCTGCTCTTTCGGCACGATGACCCGTACCAGGATATCCCTGTCGTACGGGCGCTGGGCATACTCCGAAAGCGGCACAATACCGCCCTTGTAGAGCTCCACCGAAGCGTTCAGGGCCAGGAACATGGTCAGAACATCGGAAAAGCCAAAACGGCTGTAAATGCTGCCGCCCACGGTGGCAAGGTTGCGCAGCTGCACACCCACAATGTGGCGCACAGATTCCCGCACAGCGCCGTCCGTGTAGGCATTGAGCCCCTCGTGGAGCTCGATCTGCCGCAGGGGCACCATAGCCCCGATGGAAAAGCCCTCGGCCGTTTCCTCAATTTTGTCCAGCCCAAGGCCCGACAGGTCGATGGCGGTGCCGACATTGATGTTCTCCATCTTGAGCCAGATCATGCCGCCGATGACCCGATTGTTTCGCTTCTGGTTGAGCTGCCAGGCTTCCTCGAGGCTTTCGGCCCGTTTGTATTCCCGGATCGTCATCATACGCAGTACCTCTCTTTTTTCGATTGCTACTTTTATTTTATCACAAAATCCCTTATAATGCCACTGGAAAGACTGCCGCAGAGTCGGCAGGTTCAGGAGGAATGATTTTATGGCAGAGTTGTGCAGAAAAAACACCCGCCCTTCGGTGGGATGCGTCATCATGGCATCGGGGCTGGCCCGGCGGTTCGGCTCCAACAAGCTGTTGGCCGATTTCGGGGGCCGCCCCCTGCTCTGCCGGGCGCTGGAGGTCACCGCCACCCCCGCACTTGCCGCCCGGGTGGTCGTGACCCGCTCTGCCGAGGTCAAGGCCCTGTGTGACGCACAGGCCGTTCCCTGCCTGCTCCACAGCCTGCCGGGCCGGAACGACACTGTCCGGCTGGGGCTGGAGGCGCTGCTGGAGCAATGCCCCGGTCTTGCAGGCTGCATCTTCCTGCCCGGAGATCAACCCCTGCTGCAGCGGGAGACGCTGGAAGCGCTGATCACTGCTTTTGCCCAGACACAAAAAGAAACAGAGCGGGCGATCTTCCGGCTGGGAGCCCGGGCCGCACATGGCCCGGACACCGTTGTCGGAAGTCCCGTTCTGTTTGGATGCGGATATTTTCCCGCTCTGCGCACCCTGCCCGAGGGCAAGGGCGGCAGTGTTGTGCTCAAGGCTCACCCTGAGCAGGTACAGATCGTTTACGCCCAGCGGCGGGAAGAACTGCTGGATGCAGATACGCCGGAATCTCTGGAGGAGCTCTCCGCCATTGCAGCGCAATGGTGCATCCCCTGACAGGAGAGGCAAGGGCACTTCTTGGCTCCCCTGTCAGGGGAGCTGTCACCGAAGGTGACTGAGAGGTTTATTCGGCCTTATCGTCCTTGGGCAGCAGCACGTTCAGCACAATGGCCACAAAGGCTGCGGGCACGATGCCGCTCTCGCCGCAGATCAGCTGGAAGAACTGAGGGGTGTGTGCCAGGATGCTGGCATTTGCACCCATGCCGTAACCCACGCCCAGTGCAACGGAAACGATGGTCAGAGTACGCGGGGTCATCTTTTCCTTGGTGATGAGCTGGATGCCGGATACCACGATGGAAGAGAACATCATCACGGCAGCACCGCCCAGAACGGCCTGCGGCATGATGGAGACCAGTGCGCCCAGCTTGGGGATCAAGCCGCAGAGGATCAGGAAGATGGCACCGGTAGCCAGTGCACCGCGGTTGACGACCTTGGTCATGGAAACCAGACCCACGTTCTGGCTGAAGGAGGTGTTGGGCAGAACACCGAAGCAGGCGGCAAAGGAAGAGCCCAGGCCGTCGCAGATAACACCGCCGGACAGCTCCTTATCGGTGGCCTCACGGCTCATGCCGCCCTCCATCACGCCGGAGATATCGCCCACGGTCTCCACAGCGGTGACGATGAACATGATCAGCACGGGCAGGATGGCGCGCATATCAAAAACGATCTTGACGGGAACCAGCTTGGGGATGGCAAACCAGTCGGCCTGTGCCACCTTGCTCCAGTTCAGCACCCATGCCTTAGTGAACTCCACACCCTCGGCAGTGACACCGGTGGTGGGCAGGACAAAGCCCATGATAAAGGCTGCCAGATATCCCGCCACAATGCCGATGAGGATGGAGGAAGAACTCAGGAAGCCCGTGGTCCAATGCTTGAAGAACAGGATCACCACCAGCACGAATACGGCCAGCAGCAGGTTTTCCGCGGAACCGAAGTCCTTGGCTGCGTTGCCGCCGCCAAAGGAGTTGACACCCACGGAGATCAGGGACAGACCGATGGACAGCACCACCGTGCCGGTGACCACCGTGGGGAAGAACTTGCGCAGGGGCTTGAGGAAGAAGCCCAGCACAGTCTCAAACAGGCCGCCCAAAATGGAAGCGCCCATGATGGCACCGTAGGCCAGCACACCGCCGCCCATGGAAGCAGCCACACTGTTGAACACGCCCAGGAAGCCGGAGCTGGTACCCATGATGATGGGAACCTGACCGCCCACAGGGCCGATGGAGAACAGCTGCACCAGCGTGACCACACCGGCCACGAACATGGCGTTCTGCAGCAGGCTGACCTGCAGGTCAGCAAACTCACCGCCTGCAAGGCCGCAGGCACTGGTGATGATAAGAAGCGGGGTCAGGTTGCCCACGAACATGGCAAATACATGCTGCAGGCCCAGCGGGATGGCCTGGCGAAGGGGCATCTTGGCATCAAACTGGTATGCGCCCTTCTCCAACTCGATATTTTTGATCATAACTTCTCCTTTATCTAAAAGGCTTTTTTACACGACAAAAATTATTATAGCAGAGCCTTTCTCAAATTGGGAGAGGTCCGGGATATTTTTTGTTCATTTTCAGTTCATAAGTCATACTTTAACTTTAAATTGTTCTTCTGCAAAGTACATAATCGGATGGATCAGCCCCCTGCTCCCGGCACCAGAAGTCTCTGAGGCGCATCGATGGCCGTGGTGCCCTCTGCAAGGTCGTTGGCGGCAAGCATCTGGGCCGGGGAGACATGGAACCGCCTGGCGATGGCAAACAGCTCCTCCCCCGCCTGTGCATAATAGATACGCAGGCTGATCTCCGGGTCTGCCGGGGTCAACGGCTCTCCCAGCGCGATGGAGCCCACACAGGTGTTTCCGCTCCGCTGTAGGATGGCTCCTTCTGCCTTGACGGAAAGGTTGACCTCCAGTGTGCCGTTTGCGCAGACACAGCGCAGGTCCTCGGCACGGAGCCAGCACTCCGGGATC
>ULQP01067030.1_pt1 | contig 28018 bp, 22 predicted proteins | sample 1954571 | NCBI WGS metagenome assembly ULQP01 (sample SAMEA4835657, study PRJEB28245) | human gut metagenome | biome: gut microbiome; material: fecal sample | place: Denmark | collected 2008 | reverse complement strand
AAAGTTGCCATAAAATACCCCTTTCTGATGAGGATTCTCTCCATAACGCAAATGCTTGGGCATATCTACAGCACAACGGAATGCCGAATGGCTGTCGGCATCGAAATAATTGAAAATAGCTGTATCATAACCCGAAGATACGGCAAAAGCCTCGCGTGCCAGCAAGCGACGCTCTTCGAGCGTTGTGGCAGCACCGTTTCGCTTCAAGATATCTGACAGGATAGGATATTGTGCTTTCGATGCAACAATGGCAACATCGGCAAAATTCTTGGCAGCGGCACGGATGAGCGATATGCCACCTATATCTATTTTCTCGATAATGGCACTCTCGTCGGCGCCTGAAGCTACTGTCTCGGCAAACGGATAGAGGTCGACAATTACAAGGTCTATCGAAGGTATCTCATATTCCTTCACTTGCTCGGCATCGCTGGCGTTGTCGCGACGATGTAAAATACCGCCAAATACTTTGGGGTGAAGAGTCTTTACTCTACCGCCCAAAATAGAGGGATAACCCGTAAGGTCTTCTACAGCCATACAAGGTATACCTAAAGATTCTATAAACGTTTGTGTACCACCGGTAGAAAGGATTTTTACACCATCGGCATACAACATCTTGATTATGTCATCCAAACCATCTTTGTGAAAGACCGACACGAGAGCGGTCTTAATTTTCTTTTGTTCAAGCATGAGTATCGGTTTCAGTAATTCTGTGCAAAAGTACTAAATTCTATCAGCTTGACATTATAGACAGCTCATATTTTTTGTAAAAATATCAGCTCGACAGCGTTGTTCTTCTACCACCTTGTCACACCATAAACAAAGCAGCCCAATCCCGTCCATTCGCCCTGCTCTGCACATTGCAATACAACAACCTTTTCTCACGAAATGAAAGAAAAACGGGCTTTCTTTCGTTTTGCCCTCGTTTGTATTATCTTTGCAGCAAAATACCACAATCATGACGATGCCATTATCACCCCTCACTGCGGTCTCGCCTATCGATGGCCGCTACCACAGCAAAACCGAATCACTTACCCCCTATTTCTCCGAATGGGCTTTGATACGTTACAGAGTACGCGTAGAGATAGAATATTTCATCGCTTTATGCCAATTGCCTCTGCCACAACTGAGCGGAATAGCAAGCAGCACATACGACTCGTTGCGTGCCATATATCGCGAATTCGGAGAAGCCGATGCAGCTCGTGTCAAGGAAATAGAGTCTGTTACCAACCACGACGTAAAGGCAGTAGAATACTTTATCAAAGAACAATTCGACCGCTTGGGATTGGATGCTTACAAAGAATTTATCCACTTTGGACTCACCTCACAAGACATCAACAACACGGCCATACCCCTCTCTATCAAAGAGGCTCTGCACGATGTATACATGCCTTTGTTGCAAGAAACAGTAGATTTGCTCAACAGCTATGCCGAGGAATGGAAAGACATACCCATGCTTGCCAAGACCCACGGACAACCGGCATCGCCCACCAGATTAGGCAAAGAAGTAAGAGTCTTTGCATATCGCTTAGAGCAGCAAATCAAGTTATTACAGGCAATACCCATCAGCGGTAAATTCGGCGGTGCAACAGGCAATTTCAATGCACACCGCACAGCATTTCCACACATCGAATGGCCTGCTTTTGCCGCACGCTTCCTCCGCGAGAATTTAGGCATAGAACGCGAGGAATACACCACGCAAATATCTAACTACGACAACCTTGCAGCTCTTTTCGATGCACTGCGTCGCATCAACACGGTCATTATCGACTTAGACCGCGACTTCTGGCAATACATCTCCATGGAATACTTCAAACAGAAAATCAAAGCCGGCGAAGTAGGCTCATCGGCCATGCCCCACAAAATAAACCCCATTGACTTTGAGAATTCGGAGGGTAACCTTGGAATGGCCAACGCCATATACAGCCACTTGGCTCAGAAACTCCCCGTGTCAAGGTTACAGCGCGACCTTACCGACTCGACGGTATTACGCAACGTAGGCGTACCATTGGCTCATACCCTCATCGCACTGCATAGCACCCTAAAAGGACTGCACAAACTTCTGCTCAACAGGGCTGCCATAGACCGCGACCTCGACAATATGTGGAATGTAGTAGCCGAAGGTATACAGACTATCTTACGTCGTGAAGGCTATCCCAAACCCTACGAAACCCTGAAAGCCCTCACCCGCACCAACGCTACCATCGATGCCGAGGCTATAAGCCGATTTATCGACTCTCTCAACGTAAGCGACGCCGTGAAAGAGGAATTGCACAGACTTTCGCCCCACACATACACAGGGTTCTAAGACCATCTTACAGCTTAGACAAGTTAATTTTTCTGAAATATTGGCAAAATGCAAACCCAAGGGTGCATTTTGCCATTTATTTATCGCACCGGCCACATCTTTTTTGCGACGGCATGGTGCTCAATCCAAAAAACATTTGCATCTTTGCAGCAAGATAATTGAGGATTGGTACAACGAATCACTGTTAGAATATTCAGATTACTATTTTTATTTATCAACAACAGCCGAGAGGTTTATAAACAATAACTTTTACTTACATGGAAGGAGAAAAAAAGACCAAACGTCCCCGCATAGGCGAATCGCGAGGGACAGTAATGCGTGAGGGTTTTACTGAAAACACAGAAAAGGACAACGAGGCAAGCAATCCCGAAAGCAACGACAACGAGCGCCAGCAAGCCTCATACACGAATGAAAAGGGTTACGGTGCAGAGCGACGCTCTTACGGATATGGATATAACCGTGAGGGGAGTTACAACCGTTACAACAACCAAGGAGGTTACAACAATCGAGGATACAATAACAACAACGAAAATACCGAGGGTAGCACCAACCCCGCCTACGGCAATCGCGAGGGCGGTTACAATAACAACCGCTATAACAACCAGAGCGGTTACAACAACAACCGTGGCGGATATAACAACCGCTATAATAACCAAGGTGGTTACAACAACAACCGCGGCGGATACAACAACCGATACAATAACCAAGGCGGTTACAACAACAACCGCGGCGGATATAACAACCGATACAATAACCAAGGTGGTTACAACAACAACCGTGGTTACAATAACAACAACGAGAATGCCGAGGGTAGCACCAATCCCACCTACGGCAATCGCGAGGGTGGTTACAATAACAACCGCTATAATAACCAGGGTGGTTACAACAACAACCGCGGTGGATATAACAACCGATACAATAACCAAAATGGTTACAACAACCGCGGTTACAACAACCGCAACAACCAGGGTGGTTACAACAACAACCGTGGCGGATTCGGCGGGAAAAACAATCGTGCCGGGATGGTACAAAAACGCTTTGTACCCCGTCCCCAACGAGTAGAGTATGAGTTACCACCTATAGATCCTACACAACCCATACGACTCAACAAGTTCTTGGCCAATGCCGGTATCTGTTCGCGTCGTGAGGCTGATGAGTTCATACAAGCCGGCGAGGTAAAAGTAAACGGTAATGTAGTGACCGAGCTCGGCTCGAAAATCACACCTGCCGATACCGTAACCTTCCGCGATAAAGAAGTGGGGCTTGAAAACAAAGTATATGTATTGCTGAACAAGCCCAAAGACTGCGTTACGACATCAGACGACCCCCAAGGACGTCTCACTGTTATGGACATAGTGCGCAACGCCTGCACCGAGCGCATCTACCCCGTAGGTCGTCTAGACCGCAATACGACCGGCGTACTGCTGCTTACCAACGATGGCGACTTGGCCTCGAAATTGACACACCCCAAATTCGTGAAGAAGAAAATCTATCACGTATGGACCGATAAAGATGTTACCGAAGAGGATATGCAACGTATCGCCGACGGTATAGAGCTCGACGACGGCAACGTACACGCCGATGCCGTAAGCTATGCCACCGAGACCGACCGCAACCAGATAGGTATAGAAATACACTCGGGTCGTAACCGCATTGTACGACGCATTTTCGAAGCTCTCGGCTACCACGTAGTAAAACTCGACCGTGTATATTTTGCCGGATTGACCAAGAAAAACCTGCCTCGCGGCCGCTGGCGTTACCTCACACAAGCCGAGGTAAACATGCTCATGAGAGGCTCATTTGAATAATGCATACCATCACCGCCGCTTCCTACGAAGGGGCGGTGACAATTTGATAAAACACAACAACACATCATGGAAACGATAAAAAGAACTAAAATATCGGAGATATTCGACCCTGCGCTTTATGGTTCGACCGTATGCGTAAAAGGGTGGGTGCGCACTCGTCGCGGTAACAAAAACGTCAGCTTTATAGCCCTCAACGACGGAAGCACTATCAAAAATATCCAGGTTGTAGTCGATCTTGCTAAGTTCGACGAGGAGCAACTCAAACCCGTCACCACCGGTGCCTGCCTCTGTGTCACAGGTAAATTGGTAGAGTCGATGGGTAAGGGACAAACCGCCGAAGTACAAGCCGACCACATAGAAATTTACGGCACCGCCGACCCCAACGAATATCCCCTGCAGAAGAAAGGTCACAGCCTTGAGTTTTTGCGTGAGATAGCACACCTGCGTCCTCGTACCAATACATTCGGGGCAGTGCTGCGCATACGTCACCACCTTGCCTATGCGATACACAAATATTTCAACGATCACGGCTTCTTCTACCTCAATACACCGCTCATCACAGCAAGCGACTGCGAGGGTGCCGGCGCAATGTTCCAGGTAACCACGCTCGACCTCAACAACCTGCCTCACACCGAAGATGGAAAGATAGACTATACACAAGACTTCTTCGGCAAGCAGACGAGTCTTACCGTATCGGGACAGCTCGAAGGTGAGCTGGGAGCCATGGCTTTGGGTGGTATATATACTTTCGGACCTACTTTCCGCGCCGAAAACTCCAACACACCACGTCACCTCGCCGAGTTTTGGATGATAGAGCCCGAAGTTGCCTTCAATGACATCAACGACAACATGGACCTCGCCGAGGACTTCTTGAAATATTGCATCCGCTACGCCCTCGAGCACTGCGCCGACGACCTCAACTTCCTCTGCGAGATGTATGACAAGGAGTTGATAAACCACCTGCGTTTTGTAGTCGACAACGATTTCGTAAGACTGCCATACAGCGAAGGCATCAAGATACTCGAAGAGTCACACCACAAGTTTGAGTTCCCCGTATATTGGGGTGCCGACCTGCAATCGGAACACGAGCGTTTCCTCGTAGAGCAACACTTCAAGAAACCCGTTATCCTCACCGACTATCCCAAGGAGATAAAGGCATTCTACATGAAGCTCAACGACGACGGCAAGACAGTTCGTGCCATGGACGTGCTCTTCCCACGTATTGGCGAAATCATCGGTGGGTCGGAACGTGAGGCCGACTACAACAAACTGTTGCAACGCATCAAGGAGCTCAATATCCCCATGAAAGATATGTGGTGGTATCTCGATACCCGCCGCTTTGGTACAGCTCCCCACTCGGGCTTCGGTCTTGGCTTTGAGCGCCTCGTACTCTTTGTGACAGGTATGACCAACATCCGCGACGTGATACCTTTCCCACGTACACCGAAGTCGGCCGAATTCTAAGACTCTTTACGACAAGATAAAGTCTTGTACAATCATAATACCTGCGCTGCTCAATACAGCGCAGGTATTTTTTTGCTACTCTTATCACTTAGGAAACATATATTTTTCAAAAAATATTCTCTTTTTTTTGGAAAAAACGATATATTCTATATATTTGCCAAACAGCATGAACGAAATAGATAGAACTATCGATTTATACTGCCGACAAATACTTTCTGCCATACTGTCATGCTCTTATAACAGAATAGATAAATAGACTTTTTGAAGCATAAAATATCATGAAGAAGCACAACCTCATCAAGTATATATTGCTAATAACAATAGCAACTGTTCTTTTTGCCCCGGCAGCCTATTCACAATTTCATGTAGGCATCGATTATCGCTACTGTTTAGGGATACGCGAACAGATGATAGGTCGCGAACTTTATATTGCCGAATACGACATGCACAACTACTACCTGCAATTAACAGCAACATACCAAATAACGCCTCAAATTGCGACAGGAATAGGCATAAGCGCCGGTATGGCCGAATACCATAAATTATATACCTTCCCGCTATTCGCTACCTGCGTTTCAGCCCCATCAAAAGCCATACACCAGCATACATTTTTACCGACTTGGGCTATACCATACCATGCAAAGACAAGCGGAGTATGCCGCAAGGATGGATATGGAATACGGGTATAGGTTACAGATGGATGTTCAGAAAACATTTCGGGCTTAACTTCCAACTCAGCTATTTTATGCAGCAATATAAAGGTGTAAAAACAACCATGTACGAAAGATATACCAACAAGAGTTTTACTGTCGAGCGCAACAATCTGCGCCACTCGTTAGCTTTCACCTTAGGTTTGGTATTCTAATATCCATTACATACATCAGCTTATGCTCGCACTACTGTTATCGCTTATCATGGGCTTTTTTGTTCCCGACGAGAAACCTACCCCTCTGGACAAATTCCATGCCGAGATAGACCTGCGTTATAGCGTGGGGCTCGGCGAGCAAGAGTGCGGCGCAACATTCCACGACAGTGCTACACGACACGGCATGATGGGATTCACATTCCGCCTGGCTGCATTGTACGACTTCACTCCTGCCATCACCGCCGGTGTGGCAGGAGCTGTAAATCTGCAACGCTATCCCGTCCATGAAAATTTTGCTTTCCTCGGCATCATCCGCTACCGTCCCATTGTCACGCACCGCAACTTTTTTCTGTTTGGCGATGTAGGTTATGCCCCATCGTTCGGGTCGGCAAGCATCCCGCGCGGTTGGGTATTCAATACCGGCGTGGGCTACCGAGTAATGCTTCGCCGACACTTCGGATTGAGCCTGCAACTCGGTTACATTCTGAACCAATTCGTTTACCGTGAGACACAAACGTACATGATACCACAAGAGGGACACTCGGGCAGTGTAGCATTCCTACGCCACTCGTTGGGTGCAAGCATCAGTTTTGTATTCTGACGTCCCCAAAAATTCAAAGAAACACATAAACCTATCAATATGAAAACAAAACTTACTACCTTTCTCGCCACGCTCTTCTTATGGACAGCCCTGCCCTTGCAAGCCCAATTCCATGCCGAACTTGGCTACCGTTACGGACTGGGACTCAACGAACAAATGCTGGGCGAATGCGTACATCGCGACCAGTACAAAATGTACAGTAATACCATACTGCTCAACTTTATGTATGACATTACACCCCAAATGTCGGCAGGAGCAGGCGTAGGCTTCACCCTCTGCGAGACAGGCTCGCACGGCTCATTGCCCATATATGCCACCTTCCGTTACTCGCCACTGAAAAAAGTACCGAGCTTTTACGCCTTCACCGACCTCGGTTATGCTCCACCCATAGGCCCCGGCAAAACCGTCACATGGAGCATGGGGCAAGAAAGAACCCGCTATGAGGGGCTCAACTACGGATGGCTGTGGAACCTGGGTGTAGGATACCGCATCATGTTCAGGAAACACTTCGGGCTCAACTTCCAGATATGCTATAACCTGCAGCAGTTTGGCGGCACCAATATCCTCGTGAATAACGAAACGACACAACAAAGCCATTACGAAATAAGCAATAACTTGCGTCACTCGCTCAGCGCCGGCATAGCTTTGGTATTCTGATTACTATTTTGCTATACACGACATCATTCAACAACTAACATTACCTCTCCAATAAAAAATGAGAAGCGAACCGTCTAAGTGGAGGCGGTTCGCTTCTCGTTAAGATTGCTTTATAATTCTAATGCAATAAATAAAGGGATGTTATAAAATCACTTTATACGATTTTCCGGCAATGACAACGATATATTGTCCTTTGGGCAATTTGTTGGTATCTATTGTCATCTGGGTATCTTGCAGTCTCTGAGAAAAAACATTTACGCCGGCTAAATTATATACATACATAGTAGAGCCGAATACTCTCGGAGATACCTCAAGATGAAGAGCACCATCGCTTACAAATACTTTTGTCGGGTCATCATCGAGCATATTCAATCCCGAAGGTTCTGAGCCTTCATATTCATTAAATCCGAAGTTACTTCCACCTTTATAGTCATATACATACCAGTTTTTCTCTGTAGCTTTCTTCACTTGCAGTTTGTTGCACACATTTTTTTCATAAATGCTCTCAGTATCAATTATGGTCAAATAACCACCATAATATGCCGACGACCAATCGCACAAGTTATCAACAATACTCTCCATGGCTGTTTCGGAGATGTTGTTCTCATAAAGGTATACATCATACAATTCTGTTTGACCAGGCGACAGGATAAGTGATGTTAGCTTATTTGAAACAAGGTTGAGCTCCTCCAAATATAGGTGATTACTTAAATCGAGCGACGTCAATTCATTTCCCGAACAAAGAAGCCGACGAAGGTTGGTATTGTTGCTAATTTCAATACTCTTAAATCCCAAGTTATTGCATATCAATTGTGTAAGTGCAGTATTTTTTGATAGGTCAACTTCAGTAATAAGGGTATTGCTAATTTCAAGTCCTTCCAGTTCGAGATTTTGACTTACATCGATACTGCTTATTTTAGTATAAGGGATGGAGAGCATTTTCAGTTTAGGATTGTTAGACACATCAATGACCGTAAGATCAGTATCATAGCACGCAACACTCTCCAAATTGACATTTGACGAAATGTCAACAGTTGAAATACCTGTTTCAAAGAAATCCAATTCCTTCAATGCCAGGTTATTCGACACATCGATAGTCGTAATATCGTTTGAAGAGCAATTGAATACTTCGAGTTTTGAATTTTTCGACACATCAATCGATTTCAATTTATTTCCATTACAACAGAACTCAACCAAGTCGGTAAGCATACTTACATCGAGTGTTTCAATTTGATTATTGGAACAATAGAAATTTTTGATTGTAGGACAGTTACTTACATCGATACTTGTAAGGAAGTTTTCATTAAAGGAGCATATTACCAATTCTCCATATACTCTAATGGTCAACGCATCGATCAGATGCATGCCTTCGGTAATATTCTCCTCTCCTTCATCGTATTGATTATTGTTGTTCCAGTCAATCCATACGTTTCCCGATGCACCTTCAGCAGGCTCTATCCAATAATACCAATTCTCGGTTTCGGGAGATTCTACTCTGGTTAATTCAACAAAGGGCTGATCGGTCGTATAATCAGCTTTTACATAAAATGAACTACAAAGCAATAAAATTACTGCCAACTCTCTAAGGTGTAAAATGTTTTTCATACGCATAATGTTTTAAATTGGTTATTACTAAGGGTTATTATAAATTTATATTGTACAATATGCTACTTAATTTCTAATATCTCAACACAAATGAATCAAGAATTTTACTAATCAATTTACTATTGTAATAAAAAGATGGAACAATTTATTTCATAACTTATAAGATAGTATAAATACAGATGGATATAAGGGTTATTATTAAACTTCTGATTATAAATAATAAACAAACAATTGCCAAACTTATGATGGATGTAAATAGCAAGAACTGAATTATTACTATTACAATCTCAGCGGCAAAGATCAATCTGTATAATAGTATTAAATTTTATATTCTTACAAAACGCGACAAAGCCATTACACAATAAGCAACAACTTGCAGCACTCGCTCTGCTCCGACATAGCTTTGGTATCTTAAATTTTCATTAATATATAAAGTATAACATAAGGCAGCCCACATCCCCGTCTACTCGGGATGATGTAGACTACTTGTCATAAATATAGCACGCAATGGGCATTTATCCGATAATAATGCGTATTTTTGCAAAAAAGCTGTAAGCAACAACTTACAACAACGTGATTTTTTATAATTATACAAAACCACATTACACATTAATGAGATGAGAAAATGGCGCATTGAAGATTCCGCCGAGTTGTATAACATCAACGGATGGGGATTGAAGTACTTCTCTATCAATGAGAAAGGGCATGTGCAAGTAACACCGCGCGAAGACAGGGCTTCGGTAGACCTACGCGAACTGATGGATGAGCTGCAACTACGTGACATGACAGCTCCTATTCTCATACGTTTTCCGGATATTCTCGACAATCGCATCGAGAAGATTTCGCGTTGCTTCGCTCAAGCCGCCGAGGAGTACGGCTATACCGCGCAAAATTTTATCATCTACCCTATCAAGGTAAACCAAATGAAACCGGTGGTAGAGGAGATTGTGGGACATGGCAAGAAATTCAACATCGGACTTGAAGCCGGTTCAAAGCCCGAGCTTCATGCCGTACTCGCCATCAATACCGACAAAAACTCACTCATCATCTGCAATGGTTATAAAGACGAAACTTATATAGAGCTGGCCTTGCTGGCACAAAAAATGGGACGCCGCATATTCCTCGTGGTAGAAAAGCTCAACGAGCTGCGCCTCATTGCCGAGATAGCCAAGCGCTATAACATGCGCCCCAATATAGGAATACGCATCAAACTTGCCAGCTCGGGCAGTGGCAAGTGGGAAGAGTCGGGCGGCGACGGCAGCAAGTTTGGCCTCAATTCGAGCGAACTGCTTGAAGCTCTTGAGTTTATGCAGACACATAAATTGACCGATTGCCTGCGACTTATTCACTTCCATATAGGCAGCCAAATCACAAAAATACGCCGCATCAAAAATGCGTTGCGCGAGGCGGCTCAATTTTACGTACAACTACAACACATGGGCTTCAATGTCGATTTTGTCGATATTGGTGGCGGATTGGGTGTCGACTACGACGGCTCGCGCTCCTCATCGAGCGAAAGCAGCATGAACTACTCCATACAAGAATATGTCAACGACTCTGTTTCGACACTTGTAGATGCTTGTACCAAAAACAAATTGCCCCAACCCAATATTATCACCGAGAGTGGTCGCTCGCTTACGGCGCATCACTCGGTACTCATCTTTGAAGTTCTCGAGACAACCTCGCTACCTATTTGGGACGACCATGAGGAACTCGACGAGAATGCCCATGAGCTGGCCAAAGAGTTATACAACATATGGGATAATATGAACATGCCCCGCATGCTCGAAAGCTGGCACGATGCGTTGCAAATCAGGGAAGAGGCTCTCGACCTTTTCAGTCTCGGGATGCTCGACCTTGCCACCCGCGCACAGATAGAGAAACTCTTCTGGTCTATCGCCAGAGAGGTAAACCAGATAGCTCTCGGCATGAAACATGCCCCCGAAGAACTGCGTGCCATACAACGGTTGTTGCCCGATAAATACTTCTGCAACTTCTCTCTGTTCCAGTCGTTACCCGACTCTTGGGCTATAGACCAAATATTCCCCATCATGCCCATCAGCCGCCTTGACGAACGTCCTGATCGCCTTGCCACATTGCAAGACATCACCTGCGACTCTGACGGAAAGATAACCAACTTTATCACCAACAACAGCATGACGCCCGGTGCCATGCCCGTCCATACAATAGGTAAAGAGCCTTACTACATAGGTGTATTTCTGGTAGGTGCATATCAGGAGATACTGGGCGACCTGCACAATCTGTTTGGCGATACCAATGCCGTACACATAAGTGTTTATAAAGACCACTATGAGATAGACCAAATCATCGATGGCGAAACGGTAGCCGAAGTATTGGACTACGTACAATTCTCGCCCAAGAAATTGGTGCGCAGCGTAGAGACCTGGGTAACATCCTCTATGAAGGCCGGCATTATCACCCCCGAGGAGGGTAGAGAGTTCCTCTCAAACTATCGTTCAGGCCTATACGGCTATACCTACTTAGACACCGACTGACACTCGTCATCATAGCCTATCTATACCTATTTATGCGATACTTTCTATATCTCGCCTATGACGGAGCCGGTTACCACGGCTGGCAGGTGCAACCCAATGGCACTACCGTGCAAAAATGTATAGAAACGGCTTTAAGTATGATACTCCGCTGCCCTACACCTATAACAGGTGCAGGGCGCACCGATGCCGGTGTAAACGCCCGCCTTATGGTGGCACACTTCGACACCGAAAACTCGCTGTCCGATACCACGACCTTGTGCAACCGACTAAACAGCATCTTACCCCGCGATATTGCCATATATCGCTGTGTACCTGTTATTCCCGAAGCTCACGCTCGCTTTGATGCTCTTTCGCGCACCTATAAATACTACGCAACCGACCACAAATCACCTTTCACCGGACGATACGCCTGGCAATACAGAGGTACACTCGACTACGAGCGCATGAATATCGCAGCCGCGCGTCTGAGCGGATATTGCGATTTCACCTCTTTCAGCAAACTACACACCGACGTAAAGACCAATAACTGCACCATTACTGAAGCTCGCTGGGAACATGAAGGCGAAGGCTACACCTTCACCATCACGGCCGACCGTTTCTTACGTAATATGGTACGCGCTATAGTAGGCACGCTGGTAGAGGTAGGCCGCCACAAAATATCGGTTGAAGAGTTTTGCCACATCATAGAGGCTCGCGACCGCTGCTGCGCCGGTACATCCATGCCTGGTAATGCTCTTTTTCTACACAACATAACATATCCCGCTCACCTTTTCTTGTAAATACAGTCGAAACAGATAGAATAGAATAGTTGAAAAGGCGGCAACAAACTTATAGGTCGTCTTTTTCTCTTTATATACTGCCGCGCAAGCATTTTTAAGATTATCTTTGCTCCCGAAAAAATAAAGAGACAGATTTCATCATGTGGTTATCGTTAGCATTCCTATCAGCTCTCTTGTTGGGCGGATATGAGGTTTTCAAGAAAGCAGCCTTAAACGACAACGCCGTCATACCGGTATTATTACTAAACACTCTATTCTGCTCGCTGCTCTTTTTACCATTCATCATTCTTTCATACGCGGCACCCGAGCTTATGCGCGACAGCATCTTTTACGTTCCTCACGTCGATGCCCGCACACATCTCTATATTTTTGGCAAGTCGTGTATCGTACTCGCTTCGTGGCTCTTTGCCTACTTTGCCACCAAACACCTGCCTATCACCATATCAGGACCTATCAAAGCCTCGCAACCGATACTGACACTGATAGGAGCCCTTGTCATCTTTGGCGAACGCCTCAACCTCTACCAATGGATAGGTGTTATACTTGCTGTAATCTCCTTCATCATGCTGTCACTATCGGGCAAAAAAGAGGGCATCAACTTCAAGCATAACTTATGGATACTTTTCATCGTGCTGGCCACAGTTACCGGAGCGATGAGTGCTCTATATGACAAGTACCTCATGTCGCACGGATTCGACCGCATGACCGTACTTGTATGGTATTCCTACTATCAGTTTGGGCTGATGGCCATCATAAGTCTCATCATGTGGTATCCACGACGCAAGACCTCCACACCCTTCAAGTGGAGAAATAGCATCTTCTTTATCTCGTTGTTTCTCGTTTGCGCCGACTTTGTCTACTTTTATGCTCTCAGTTACCCCGACTCTATGATTTCCATCGTATCTATGATACGTCGTAGCAGTGTTGTGGTAAGCTTTATAGCAGGAGCACTCATATTTAAAGAGAAAAATATCAAGGATAAATCGGCCGACCTCATACTCGTATTACTCGGTATGTTATTCCTATATATAGGTACACGTGCCTGATTTTATAATCTTGTAACATCGCCTTGTCATAAAAATGACTACTTTTGTCATTAAGGCGCTGTTGCCCTACACAAATTACTCTATAATGAAGATACTCCAACACATCCTCACAATAGCTCTTACCGTAATAGCCCATACCACGGCATGGGCAGCCACAGACATGGGTGACATATGGGGGAATATACCCCAAAACATCGTACCCACTATAGAAGCCAACCGACGCATGGACATGACCGACCTGTACCGAGCCGGACAACCGGCACGTGCAACAACACTATTGGGAAGTGAAGCCCAAATAACTGTCATGGGCGATAGCTACATGGCTGTACGTTTGTCTGAAAGCAATATATTGCAAATAAAGCGCATAGAAACTGCCAAAGGCTCATTATACGTCGTCATACGTACCATCTACGCTCCGGCTGCCAACAGTAGCATAGAGATATACGACCATAATTGGCAAAGGCTCGACTCGCGCCGATATCTGCCAGCCCTACATACAGGCGATTTCATAATCCCTACAACCAACAATATACAACGCGACGAGATATTGGCTACAATACTCATCCCTACCATCGAGTACACCATGAACGAAGCGACCAATGACATCGTGGCACACGCAACTTTTGAACAGACCCTCGATGCCGACACCTTTCGCAGCATATCCTCCTACCTGCAACTGTTCCGCACCTTGCAATGGAACAGCAAAAAGTGGAAACTCATCACTATACAATAAGGCTACACATCAAAGCATATTCCCCGTTTTGCACACCCGGTATAGCAAAGCGAGGCATTAAATCTTATATATTATTACAATAGATTATATTGGATAAAAAAACGAAAAAACAAAAACGCCAAGCAACGGTTTTTCGTTATCTTTGCACATCGAATTTTTTACTAACTAATCCCTATAAAAAAATGGTAAGTTACAAGGATTTAGGCTTGGTGAACACCCGGGAGATGTTCCGTAAAGCCATGGAAGGCAAGTATGCCATCGCTGCATTCAACTTCAACAACATGGAGCAAATGCAAGCTATTATACAAGCTGCCGTAGAGTGCAAGTCGCCCGTTATTCTGCAAGTTTCGAGCGGTGCACGTAAATATGCCAACCAAACCATCCTGCGTTACATGGCACAAGGTGCAGTAGAATATGCCAAAGAATTGGGTTATGCAGTACCTATTTGCTTGCACCTCGACCACGGCGATACGTTCGAGTTGTGTAAATCATGCGTAGACATGGGCTTCTCATCGGTAATGATAGACGGCTCACACCACCCCTACGATGAAAATGTCGAGCTCACTCGCCGCGTCGTAGAATATGCTCATCAATACGATGTAACTGTAGAAGGTGAACTGGGCGTCTTGGCAGGTGTTGAAGACGAAGTTTCGGCAGAACACCATACCTACACTCGCCCCGAGGAAGTAGAAGATTTCTTGTCGAAAACCGGTGTTGACTCTTTGGCTATCTCTATAGGTACTTCACACGGTGCCAACAAGTTCCGTCCCGAGCAATGTACTCGTAACGCCGACGGTGTTCTTGTTCCGCCTCCATTGAGATTCGATATCCTCGAAGAGATTGAAAAACGTATTCCGGGCTTCCCTATCGTACTACACGGTGCATCAAGCGTTCCCCAAGACAAAGTTGCCATCATCAACAAGTATGGCGGTGCTCTTAAAGATGCCATAGGTATTCCCGAAGAACAACTTCGCCGCGCTGCCACATCGGCCGTTTGCAAAATCAACATCGACTCAGACGGTCGTTTGGCCATGACAGCTGCCATCCGTGAAGTATTTGCTACAAAACCCGCCGAGTTTGACCCGCGTAAATATCTGGGTCCGGCTCGTGATGCACTTAGAGAGCTTTACAAACACAAACTCATCGACGTGCTCGGTAGCGCCAACAAAGCATAACGCTCCTTTTCTATAAGAAGAAGCTGCTTGTAAATAATTTACAGGCAGCTTCTCTCTTTTTACATACACGACCCACGACACATCGTAAGAAAATATGCACGACCTACAAACCTTTTGCCCCTCCCCAATGTTAAGGTATCGAACCTTCACAACAACAAGCTGCTATGAACAGCAATATAAGAGTAAATAATAAATATTCATGCAAAGGGTTGACAAGTAAAGATTATTTTTCTTACCTTTGCGGAGCTTTTTTAACGATGTATTAGCCTTGGGAAAGTTTACTACATACAAACTGTTGCTTAAAAATATCCCTATGGGGGATACGCAATCTTTTGAATATGAGCTCGGCAATGACTTTTTTGCCGATGTAGAAGGTCCTGAGGTTCAGCGCGGGAAAATAAAAGCTCTCGTACAGGCTAAGCATGCAGCAGCCTCATACGAGCTGCAATTCAATTTGAACGGCATCATATACATCCCTTGCGACCGTTGCCTTGATGATATGGAGCATGAGGTAAACGTCGAAGAAAAGTTGCATGTAAAATTGGGTGACGAATATCGGGAAGAAGATGATGATACACTGATTATCCCAGAACCCGGAGAGCTTAACATTGCTTGGCTTCTCTATGAATTTATCGCCCTTACAATTCCTTTGAAGCATGTGCACCCCTACGGCAAATGCAACAAAGAGATGAGTGCACAACTGCACAAGATGAGCGCCCATATACCCGAGTTGGAAGAGGACGACGAAATGCCGCCTTATGAAGACGACGATACCGACAAACCGACCGACCCCAGGTGGGATGCCCTCAAAAAATTGAAAAGATGATAAATTAAAATATAAAAGAAAATGGCACATCCTAAAAGAAAACAGTCAAAGACAAGAACAGCCAAGAGAAGAACTCACGATAAGGCTGTAGCCCCTACATTGGCAATATGCCCTAACTGCGGTGCATGGCACGTATATCACACAGTTTGCAGCGAGTGTGGCTACTACAGAGGGAAATTGGCTATCGAAAAAGAAGCTGCTGTATAAATCTATCACGCAGCTCAAGCAAAATGCCCTAAAGCAATTTAGGGCATTTTTTCAAGATATCTTCGCAGAGAAATTGTATATTTGCAATATAATTCTCTCATTACATACGTGACAAAAACAAGAATATGCTAAGAGCAAAAATTACAGGTATAGCCTCGTACGTACCCGATTATGTGTTGACCAACGACGAGTTGTCGCAAATGGTAGACACCAACGACGAATGGATTACGACCCGCGTAGGTATAAAAGAACGCCGCATCCTCAAAGAAAAAGGCACAGGCTCTTCAGACCTCGGCTACCGTGCTGTAGCACGCCTGATTGAAAAAACAGGCATCCGTCCCGAAGAAATAGACCTTATTATCTGTGCCACTTCAAACCCCGACTACAGATTCCCGTCAACAGCCTCTATCATAGCCGAAAAGCTGGGCATAAAAACCACATATGGATATGACTTGGAAGCTGCTTGCGCAGGTTTTATTGTCTCGCTACAAGCTGCTGCCGCATACGTACAAGCCGGTATATACAAGAAAGTAATTGTTGTTGCCGCTGAAAAAATGTCGTCAATGACCAATTACAAAGACCGCTCGACGTGTCCGCTCTTTGGCGACGCTGCTGGCTGTGCATTGATAGAACCGTCGGACGACGGCACTGGTATCATAGACAGCACCCTGCATACCGACGGTTTGGGATTGCACCACCTCATCATGAATGCGGGTGGCTCGGTACTCCCGGCCTCACATGAAACTGTAGACAACAACGACCATTACGTTTATCAAGACGGTCGTTTCGTCTTTAAGCATGCCGTTACCGATATGATACGGTCATCCAATACCGTGATGTTGCGCAACAACCTCACGGTCGATGATATAGACTACTTTGTACCTCACCAAGCCAATTTGCGTATTATAGAGGCTATAGCCGAACGTTTCAAAATACCTTCGGAAAAGGTCCTCATCAACATACAAAAATATGGCAACACAAGTGCCGCCTCTATTCCTTTGTGCCTGAGCGACTTTGAAAGCCGTTTCAAAAAAGGCGATAAGTTCATCCTCACCGCTTTCGGTGCCGGATTTACATGGGGCGCACTCTACCTCATTTGGGGTTACGACGCAAAATAAATACAATTACATACAAGCAAAACGCACCCGACACAGAGCGGATGCGTTTTTGCTGTTTATAAGGACAGGTAGCTTCTCTGCTGCCCGAGAAAAAGATAATAGTGTGTATTATCTCCAAAAGCCTTATAAATGAGAAAATATACTATCTTTGCATAACAAGGCTGTCATAGCCACCATTGCAAATACTTATAACCCATCGCCACAACCAAGCAGGAATATCAAAAATATGCATAAATCGGGATTCGTAAATATCGTAGGCAACCCCAACGTAGGGAAATCGACCCTCATGAATTCGCTTGTGGGGGAGCGCATCTCTATCATCACCTCCAAAGCTCAGACTACACGTCACCGCATCATGGGTATTGTCAACACCGACGACATGCAAATTGTCTACTCAGATACCCCAGGTGTACTGAAACCGCACTATAAACTGCAAGAGTCTATGTTGGAATTTTCGCGCTCGGCCTTGGTCGATGCCGATATTCTACTTTACGTAACCGATACCGTAGAGACTCCCGACAAGCACAGCGACTTTTTGCAAAGAGTAGCCACAGAGACAATACCCGTCATTGTCGTTATAAACAAAATAGACCTGTTGAAAGGACAAGAAGAGCTGGAAAACCTTGTAGAACGTTGGAAAGGCTTACTTCCACATGCCGAGATAATTCCTATATCGGCCATGCTCCGTTTCAATATTGACACTCTGCTGAAACGTATCAAAGAATTGCTGCCCGAGTCACCACCGTTCTTCGATAAAGATGCCCTTACCGATAGACCTGCCCGCTTTTTTGTGACAGAAATTATTCGTGAAAAAATACTGCTAACCTACGACAAGGAGATACCCTACGCTTGCGAAGCTGTCGTAGAGCAATTTAAGGAAAGCGATAAACAGATAGACATTGCAGCAGTTATATATGTAGAACGCGACTCTCAAAAAGGCATTATCATAGGCCGAAGAGGCTCGGCTCTGAAAAAGGTGGGTATGCTGGCAAGAAAAGATATCGAAGCCTTTTTCGGAAAGAAAGTCTTTTTACAACTATACGTCAAAGTAGAAAAAGAGTGGCGCAACAAAGAAAAAGATTTACGCAACTTCGGCTACATTGCCGACTGACATAAAAACTTAACCACAACAATATGGGAAACTTAGTAGCCATTGTAGGCCGCCCCAATGTGGGCAAATCGACACTTTTCAACCGGCTCACACAGTCGCGACAAGCTATTGTCAACGAAACGGCCGGTACCACACGCGACCGACAATACGGTAAGGTAGACTGGGAAGGGCGCGAATTCTCTATTGTCGACACCGGAGGTTGGATTGTAAACTCGGAAGACATTTTTGAGGAAGAAATAAATAAGCAAGTCGCCATAGCAATAGAAGAAGCCGACGTTATATTGTTTATCGTAGATGTTGCCAACGGTGTTACCGACCTTGACGACCACGTTGCCAATATATTGCGACGTTCTAAAAAACCGGTTATTCTGGTTGCCAACAAAGCCGACTCTAACCAAGCACAATATTATGCAGCCGAGTTCTACAAATTCGGTTTAGGCGACCCTGTATGTGTATCGGCCATTAACGGTAGTGGAACGGGAGATTTGCTCGACATAGTTGTCAGCAAGTTCACCAAAGACGATACTGAAGATATCGAGAACGACATACCCCGCTTTGCCGTGGTAGGACGCCCTAATGCAGGCAAATCTTCCATTATAAACGCCTTTATAGGAGAAGAGCGTAACATAGTCACCGACATAGCCGGTACTACACGCGACTCTATATACACGCGTTACAACAAATTTGGGTTTGACTTCTACTTGGTCGATACTGCCGGCATACGTAAAAAAGGCAAAGTCTCGGAAGACCTCGAATATTACTCGATTATTCGCTCCATTAGAGCCATTGAAAATTCCGACGTGTGTATACTCATGATAGATGCCACGCGAGGTATCGAGGGACAAGATCTCAACATATTCTCACTCATACAAAAGAACCGTAAAGGACTGGTTGTATGTGTAAACAAATGGGACTTGGTAGAAAACAAATCCACGGCAGCCATCAAAACATTTGAGAATGCTATACGTAACAGGTTGGCTCCGTTTACCGACTTCCCTATCATCTTTACATCGGCAATCACCAAACAGCGCATATACAAAGTACTCGATACAGCCATAGAGGTATACAAGAACCGTAAACGCATCGTACCCACCTCGAAGCTCAACGAAGTATTGCTCCCCGCCATAGAAGCTTATCCACCACCAGCCACAAAAGGCAAATACGTAAAGATAAAATACGTAACCATGCTCAAAGAAGCGCAAATTCCTTCGTTTATATTCTTCTGCAACCTTCCACAATGGGTCAAAGAACCTTATAAACGTTTCTTGGAAAACAAGATACGTGAAACATGGAATTACTGTGGAACACCCATCAACATATTTATGCGAGAGAAATAAATGAATAGATAAAAAGTCCAATCATACTTCACTCTCAAAAAATAGGTGGTAACATTCCTTCCAAATATACTCCCTTGCCGCATCGCCATACGACAAGGGAGTTTTTTATGATATGGCAGCCTAATCAGGCATTTCACTTTTCCCATAATGGTCACAACTTCCTCCAACATAAAAAGATTGAAGAAAAAAATTCTAAAAGGTAGGAAAGACCGAATAAATAATTTACATTTGCAAAAATGACCTTATGAAAAGCACCTTATACCCTAATAAAGACATAAAACCAATAACAATACTAATTACACACAACTATGTTTAAAGATCAACCCAAAGGATTGATAGCTGCTGCGTTGGCCAATATGGGCGAACGTTTCGGCTTCTACATCATGATGGCGATTCTTACGCTATTCATTTCTGCAAAATTCGGTTTGAACGAAACCACAGCAGGTTACATCTACTCAGGCTTCTATGCTTCTATCTACCTGCTGGCATTAGTAGGCGGTATCATCGCCGACAAAACCCAAAACTACAAAGGCACCATTCTGATGGGACTCATTATCATGTCTATTGGTTATCTCATCATTGCCATACCTACCCCTACTCCTGTACCGAATCTACCACTCTACCTTACTCTGACATGCTTTGGCCTTTTGGTCATAGCATTTGGCAACGGCCTCTTCAAGGGTAACCTACAAGCACTGGTAGGACAAATGTACGACAATGCCAAATATGCCTCGAAACGCGAATCGGGCTTCCAGATATTCTACATGTTTATCAACATCGGTGGTTTCTTCGCCCCGTGGATTGCCATCGGCGTACGTAACTGGTGGTTAAAGGTCAACGGATTTGACTATAACGCCAAGCTTCCCGAGTTGTGCCACGAATACATCAATACCGGCGGACAAATGAGCGGAGAAGGTCTCGCAAACCTTACGACTTATGCCAACAGCGCCTACCTCGATGGCCGACAAGTAACCGACCTCGCCACCTTCTGCGACAGCTATATCGACGTATTCAGCCGTGGGTTTCACTATGCTTTCATCGCCGCTATTTTAATGATGCTCATCTCACTTGCCATCTACATGGCCAATAAGAGCAAATTCCCCGATCCTGCAAAGAAAGCCGCCGAGGCAGCAACCAAGGCATCTGCCGAAGAGATTAAGATGGATGCACAAGAAATCAAACAACGCATCTACGCTCTCTTTGCCGTATTCGGCGTTGTTATTTTCTTCTGGGTTTCTTTCCACCAAAACGGCTACTCGCTTACCTATTTTGCAAGAGATTACGTCAACCTCGACGTCATCAACATAGACCTCGGATTTACCACTATCAAGGGTGCCGAGATATTCCAATGCGTCAACCCGTTCTTTGTAGTCACCCTCACACCCATTATCATGTGGTTCTTTGGATGGTTAGACAAGAAAGGTAAGAACATCTCTACTCCTATGAAGATTGCCTTAGGTATGGGTATTGCAGCCATTGCCTACCTCTTCCTGATGTTCTTCTCGCTGGCATTGCCATCGAAAGCCGAACTATCACACATGAAAGCCGAGGAAATAGAGCAAATACTCGTCACACCGTGGGTAATGGTAGGTCTCTACTTCATCCTGACAGTGGCAGAGCTCTTTATCTCACCGCTCGGGTTGGCATTTGTATCAAAAGTTGCTCCTCCCCACATGCAAGGTCTTATGCAAGGTTTCTGGTTAGCAGCTACCGCCGTAGGTAATTCACTTCTCTTTGTAGGTGGCTTGCTCTACACCAGTATGCCTATGTGGATTACATGGGGTGTCTTCGTAGTAGCTTGCGGCGCTTCTATGCTCGTCATGCTATCTATGGTAAAATGGCTCGAAAGAGTAACTCGCTAACCATCTGTAACTCCATAAAAAAGAAGCCTGTCCCGGCCTGCTGTCGGGCAGGCTTCATCTCTCTTTTCTCAACATCGAACTTCTTCCCTATCCAAATCACGTATTATATAACACCGCATAAATGCGGTAAATAACCTTATTCTCAATTTTATTTTTTAATTACATGTAACTATGAAAAAGAACAGGTATCTTCTGTTAGGCACCTGCTTGGCTATACTAATAGCCTTGCCCAGCTTTGCCGAAATGCAACATGGCACCAAACGCAGTGACCAACCGACACAAAACACTGAACTCAGCAATCGCTATCCAGCCTTCATATCTTCAGTCAAGAAGATAGGCAAGCAACAACTCCACAGTACCAAAACTCTATCGCTCCCCCTCAGCAAAAACAGTGCAGCCGAGGCTATACAGCTATACGGCAGCATGATTTACAACAATTCATGGACTGACGAATACTCTGCTCCTTACGGTATATACTCCTTCCCCGTAACCGACAATACGACTTTTGAGCTGGTACAAAAAGACCCATACCTAAAAGCAAACGGCGGTGGTATTTATATCGACGGCACATATTATTGCGTAAGATACGTAGAATATTATGGTGAAATATCGGTAGTACATTTCCAATCGTTTGACACCGACACATGGGAACGCAATATCTTTGAAGAGACCGACGTTACAAGCATTTCGTTAGACATGACATACGATATAGCTACACAACAAGTCTACGGGTGCTTCTATAACGCCAATATGGACGGATACGTCTTTGGCACGCTTAACCTCACCAACGGAAGTGTCACTCCCATTTGCGACATGGCACAAGGATTCTATGTTATGGCAGCAAATGCCCGTGGCGACCTCTACGGTATAGACTCGAATGGCGACCTCTATCAAATAGAAAAGACCTCCGGCAATCTGCATCTTATAGGTGCTACCGGCGTCAATCCCCAAGGCATACAATCGGGAACTTTCGACATTAATTCGGGACAACTCTACTGGGCTGCTTCGTTGGCCGACGGTAGCGGTGCTCTCTATAAAGTAGATATCGAAACCGGTAAAGCGCAACAAATATCTACTCTGCCTAACGATGCCCAGATAACAGGCCTTTTCATTAAAAATGAAATAGCTCCTGCCGGTACCCCCGATATGATACGAGACCTTTCTGTTTCCTTCGAAGGAACATCAACCTCGGGTACCATAACATTTACTCTTCCTACAACAAGTTTCACGGGCGAACCGTTACAGGGGATGCTCTCATATACACTTATGATAGATGAAGTAGTTGAACAGACATCACAAGGTGCGTGTGGTGAAACCGTAGAATACCCGTGCACGTTAGAACCGGGACTGCACACGATAACTGTCTCGGCAAGCAACGAAATAGGTAGTAGCGCCCCAAATACAGTAGAAATCTGGATAGGTAAAGATATACCCGAAAAAGTTCCCAATTTACAACTGACACAACAAGACGGTTCTATTACTTTAAGTTGGGAAGCTCCTGCAAAAGGGGCTCACGGCGGATATCTTCCGGAAGCTACATATACCTATCGTATTGTCAGACAACCTGGCGACCTTATACTCGCTGACAACCATACTACCACTACCTACACAGACTCTACGCCTTTTGACGGTATAGCCTACTATCATTACGAAGTCACCGCATTCGACGGTACCGATTTCGGCGAAACGGCAACTACCGAAGAATATCTTCTGGGCGATGCATTCATTCCTCCTTACGTCAAAAACTTTGCCGACGGAAACGGATTTGAGATGTTTACAGTCATCGATGCCAATAACGACAACAACACCTGGGGCTACAACAGCGCCGAAGGATGTGCCCGCTACTCATATAGCCGTTCTTATGATGCCGATGATTGGCTTATTTCTCCTCCTGTAAAACTCTCTTCAAGCGAACTTTATGAAGTATCTGTCCAAGCTAAAGATGGCGGTTACCCCGAAAAAATAAAGGTATGTCTTGGCAATAATGCCACAGTAGAAGGCATGACCATAGATGTCATTCCCGTTACAGAACTTACAACTGGCGAATATGTCACTCTGAAAGGACTTGTACAAGTGGCTACCGATGGCAACTACCACATAGGGATACAAGCATGCAGCGACAGAGACCAATATAACTTATCGGTTAAAGAGATACGCCTTGCCATCTCAGACGATGGTATCGCACCCATCTCTGATTTGACTGTCAAGGCCGGGACAGACAGTAATCCTGGCAGCCTGCAAGCCGACATCACATTCACCACTCCTTCGCTAACCATGAAAGGCGAGCCTTTGCAATCGCCTCTCATCAAAGCCGAGCTATACCGTAACAACGAGCTGATAAAGACATTTGAAAGTCCGGCTACCGGCACACAATTACAGTATACCGACAATACTCCCACACAAGGTATCAACACCTATAAGGTCATTGTATATGCCAACGAAGGTATAGGAGCTCCCGCTACGGAAAGCCTCTATATAGGCATTGATACACCCGATATCGTACAAAATATTGTATTGGGTGAAAGCAATGGTAAGGCCATCCTCTCATGGGAAGCTCCTCAACATAGTATCAACGGCGGTTATATCGATACAGAAGCCCTTACTTACACTATACAGCGAAGCGACGAAAAAATTGTTGCCGAAAACATCCGTGAGCTCAGTTTTACCGACAACGACATTTACACAGCCAACGGCCAGATATTTGTCTATTACATCATCTACGCTCATTCTGCAGCAGGAACCGGCAACGGAGGAATCTCTATGGGACGTACCTTTGGAACTCCGTATCCCGCTCCTCTTTACGAATCTTTTGCCGGAGCATCTCCTCAAAACGACCCGTGGGTAACGACACGTGTCAAAGGCAATGGTTACTGGGAAATGGTTGAAACAGGGACATTCCCCAACGTCGCTCCGCAAGATGCCGATGCCGGACTCGTTTCATTTGTCCCCGACGGTGTCGATTGTGAAGCCCGCTTACACTCGCCCAAATTGGACATCAAAGCATTACAAAATCCTACACTACAGTTCTACGTAAATCATCCGGGCGACAACTCACGACTGGCAGTAGTTATCTCTACCGACGGTACTACCTTTACCCCGATATATGAAATAAGCCGTTCTGAGCTATCGGGAAAATGGGCACAATATCAGGTTCCGCTCGGTGAATACAAATCGTACGAATACATCATGTTCGGATTTACAGGATACAACGACTTGGTGCCCGACGCATACAATAAAATTCATGTCGACAATATAAGCCTCATAGACTTACTGTCTCACGACCTTGCCGTAAACAATCTGCAAGGTGCCGGCTCAATCCCTGCGGGTCGTACAGCCGAATATATTGTTACTGTAGAAAATATAGGCACAGAAGCCGCTACCGGATATAATGTAGAACTCTATGCCAACGAGCAACTTGTATGTACGGTTGAAGGAGAGCCCCTTTCTCCCCGAAACACAACCGACTATACTTTACAATATACACCCTCATTGGAAGAATCGCATGTTACGTTACGTGTAAATGTCAACTACAACAACGACCTGAACACCGGCAACAACAGCCTTACCCGCGACATCGAGATAACACAATCTGACTATCCGGCTGTCACTGTGATAGAAGCCAGACAAACTGGCGCCACAGTGGAAGTCACTTGGAACGAACCTAACTATACAGAAGGCGTAGCAAGAGCCGTAACCGATGATATGGAGAGCTACAAGGCTTTTGCTATAGACAATATAGGAGAATGGACCATGATAGATAACGATGGCTTGCCGACACACGGATTGAGCGACGGTATGGGTGGAACAATACAATATGACAACGTAAACAGCCCTATGGCTTTCCAAGTATTCAATCCTGCTCTCGTAGGACTGGAAGAAACTGCATGGGCATGCTTCTCGGGTTCACAAGTCTTGTCTTGCATGGCCAGCAACGGAGGTGCTAACGACGATTGGCTCGTATCGCCACTACTCCACTCTCAAAACAGAAGCATCTCTTTCTACGCAAAAAGCCTTACCGACGAACTCGGCCTTGAACAATTTGAAGTTCTCTACTCCTCTGATGGTACCGCTCTCGAAGATTTCACCGCTATCAGTGAAATAGAAAGTGCTCCCGTCGAGTGGACACGATACAACTACGAGTTGCCTGCCGACGCCCGATATTTTGCTATACATTGCGTTTCAGACGACCGCTTCGTATTCCTCGTAGATGACATTACCTATACCCCTGCCAGTGTAGAAGCCGAAATGTTGGAACTCAAAGGCTATAACATCTACCGCAATGGGAACAAACTCAATGAAACGCCTGTCGTCGGCACTCACTATACCGATATGCCCGAAGAGACAAACACCTATCTGTACAAAGTGACTGCCGTATATGATAAAGGTGAATCGGCATACTCTGAAGAAGTGAGCGTAAACTATGTAGCCGGCCTCAACGAATCCGTACAGCAAGGAGTCAAAATAATCGCTGGCGAAAATGAGATTATCGTTCTCAACGCCACCGGAAAAGAGATTCGCATATTTACTCCCGATGGTAAACTTGTCCGCCTCACTACTGGCGACAACATTTCCCATATAAGGGTTTCAGATGGTATCTACATTGTACAAACCGGCAATAACCGAGTGAAAGTGATAGTCAAGTAACATACTTGTACAAGCGCTACAATAATTACACATAAAGGAAGCTGCTAATATCCTTTATCTACTACTCAAAGGGCTGTAACAGGAAAAACCCGTTACAGCCCTTTTTATATATAACACTATTTTCTTTTATTGTGCGTCACTACATCGAGAAAATCCGGCCGCTTGATACGTGAGAATGTCTCCTCATCAAGATAAAACTCCACCCAATTTTCTAATAGTGGCAATCGACAAAGAGTTGTATCGGAGCTTTCTAATGTATCGAGCAATTCATACGACACATTCCTTTCTTTCAATTTATATAAAAATGCATCCATGCTATGTACATAGACTTTAACCGTCGATTCGGGAGAGACACTACGACATATCACATTGAAACGTTGCGTCACCGTCACGGCTCCTATGGCTGCCGACACCACAGCCATAGCCATAGTAGCCGCCATAAGCAGATATAACACATTGCGAAAGACTCGTTGCCACTTGGTCAGATGCTCTGCATATTCAGTACAAAGCAATAATAGAACAGGAACAGCCCACAAGAACGGGACATAGCGCATCCACCACGCCTGTTCGAAAAAGAAACAAGCAAGAAACAACAAGATAGCTATAACACCTATAGGCTTTGCCTTCTCGCCGGGCAATCGCTTGCGACAAAAAGCAAACAGCACAACCGACCCCACCAAGATGTATGCAAAGAAAGGTCCAAAACCGGCAATGCGTCTATCGAAAGCAATGACATAGTCGTTTAACGAATCTGTAAAGCCGGGAATCCACACGGTAGAGCCATCATAAGTATAAAAAAGCGACTTCACGAAGTTCACAAAACGGCTACCTCCTTCATAAAGTTGTGGAGTATTGGCAGTCATAATATCTACGGAAGAACCTACCAATGGATAAAATGGATTTCCCCATCCCACAGTATTGGTTACATAAGGATGATAACCCAACCCGAACATACCTACTACAACCACCAACAACGAATACAACGCTAATTGATAGGCCAATCGCCTGCGATGTGCCACAAAGAACCATATCACGGCAACAGCCAGCGTCACATATTCGTAAAAAGCCACTGTAAATTTTACTGTAGGTGCCATCAATGCCACCATAGCAAGAAGACACCACGATTCTATGTCATCATGCCTATATATCTGCACCAATGACAATACTGTAAGCAGTAGAAAGCTATACATGGCATAATCGACATAATAGACATACAATTGCCGCAATACCACCGGACACAAAGCCAACAACATGGAAAGCCACAGAACTTTCAACCGAGATAATCCGGGAAATTCGCGACGTATAAATGCCAACGTAATAAGGAGTGTCGATGCTGCCAATAAAATATTAACTGCCTTA